>VFQQ010000769.1_pt1 | contig 55414 bp, 94 predicted proteins | sample 3512341 | NCBI WGS metagenome assembly VFQQ01 (sample SAMN10412373, study PRJNA504923) | tailings metagenome | isolation source: Relicate 2 Philex TSF1 revegetated site | place: Philippines: Tuba, Benguet | collected 2017-08-29 | reverse complement strand
CGTCTCGTCCACAATGACCGAGCTCTGGCCGCAAATGTGGCTGCACGCACGGTGGAAAGAGGGCTGCATTGCTCTGAATGGATGTCAGCAATGCAGCTGGCGGGCGCGCCATCCTGCCACAACCACACGGGCCACAACCAAAAAGTTTTTCTGCTCACGGCAGTCAGGTCAGTGCAGAACCAGCACACCTGAACATCCAGTACTTGGGTCCGCCCGGGGTCAGCTGGACCTCAGCGTAGCAGCGCAGCGCGTCGCTGCACTCGCGCAGCCTCTTGTTGCCCGTGAAGTAAAATTTGCTGCATGGGGGCAGCATGACGGTGGGGCTGACCGCGCATGTGGTGGTGAAGGCCTCTCCAACCCGATCAGCAGCAATCCATCGGTCGGCTGCTTTGTTGCCGCTCTCCGCGCAGTTGTTGCATCTGGATTCGGATGCCGGGGCTGCAGGCAGCAAAGGGCAGTGCAGCCGTCGCGCTCAACACCAGTTGGCAATCGCAGCACGGTTGAGCTGCTTCAGACGAGCAGGGTGGCCGCATGTCAGGTAGGGCTCACCTCCGCCGCAGGTGGATATGTTGTAGTCGCGGGTGGGGGTGTTGTACCACTGCCCACACTGCATGTGGCATGGCATGGGGATAGGCTCTGTTTGTGTGATTCGCCAATGCGCACACGCTTAAAGTGTCCCTACAAGGCGCAGCCCAGCAAAAGCTGCCACCCGCTCATGAGCTGCAGCTGTTGGCAATGCGCGCCGCTCCACCAGCAGAACGTGCCTGGTGTGAGAGGAGCCACTTTGAGCTGCCGCCTCTGGTCAGCTGCATCTCAATGAAGCAGTAGGATGCGTCGCCGCAGTACGCCACCCTTTTCCTGCCGGTGTACCTGCAAGGCATGCCGGTCACCGCATGGCGGCGCAAGGTTTCATGCTGCGCAGATGGCAGCGCCGCATGTAGTGCAAATGAGCCGGCCCGCGGCGCTGCTTGACACGCTGGCGCTGTCTACAGGTATGCTGCACCTCTCCCTACCAGAACTCCGAGCAGCTCGAGAGTGCGGTCCAGGGCACTGCAGCAGGGCTGCAAGGGTAGTCGAAGTAGCGGGCCGTGCCTGTAGCCGAGACCCTTCTGTACCCCGCATTGGAGAGAGACGTCTCGCAGCTGTCACATGGGGAGGGGGCTGCAGGCAAGTGGGGCCAGCGTAAAGGGGACTAGTTTATGGAGCACAGTCGGCCCTGGTGGCCCCTACCGAGGCCTACTGAGCCTTAGGCCAGGCCGCCACTGCTGGCCGGGCTGTCAAAATGCGCTGGTTGCGGGCGGCTGCCCCTAGGGCGGCGGGCGGCGGCGGCTGCCCCAAGCTTGCATCGCTGCCACATGCGCATATGCGCCAGTGGCATGCAGGCACGCCTGTTTGGACCACTCCGGGGTTGCAACAGCAGTTCGTGTAGTCTGTACACAGCCTCACCGCATTGTGTTGTGTCCAGCGAGCCGATCGGGGTCGTCTTGACGTTGCCGCAGTCGTGGCTGCTTGGAAATCAGGGCAACGATGGCGGTCAGGGGTGCACGGCAGCTGGGCAGACACGTGGCAGCACAGCATGTACACGCACAGCAGCACAGCACAGCACCAGCTCAGCGCAGTACCAAGCGGCGTTGCCGTCCGCCCACCCATGTGTACGCATGCAGGCGGTCTGGCAACTGGCAACCCAGCCAAGCACATGCCAAGGCATGGGGACTGATGCACATGTAGAGGAGCAGGGCGGCATGATGCGCTGCAGCCTGAAGCTTGCCAACCTGTAGAGCCAGTACTTGGGGCCGCCAGCCTGCAGCTGAATCTCGGCAAAGCACTTGTTCACGCCAGCGCACGAGGCCACCCTTTTCGCTCCGGTCCACCTGCAGCCAGTGCAAGTCGATTTACTTGCGGCTTGTACAGCAACAATAGGCATCCTACATGGGCCCCGTGGTGGGCCTCCCCCATTTAAGCAGAAATCCTGAAGACAAGCACACACTTCCGAGCTGTACTTCCCTCCCCGGGAACGGCGCACGAATGCGCATACCAGAAGTGGGTGCACTTGGGCAGCGTGCCAGCCGGCACGCTTCCGCACTGTGCGGTGTAGTATTTGCCGCCGTCAGCTGTGAAAACCAGCCGCTCGTCCGCCGTTCCGTCCACACAGTCGGTGCCGCAGGCGGCAGCTGCATGCCGCGGGCCCCGGGCAGTGTGCCACTCGCTTCAAGCCAGAGATAGGATTAGCAGCTGCCATCCAGCCAGCCAGCCAGCCAGCAGCCAGCCAGAGTGCAGCAAGCGCCGCAGCATGTGTGCCCACCTGAAGCGAGCGTGGCAACACTGACTAGGCAAATGGCGCAGAGGAGCCGACTCGCTAGCTGGCGGCCAGGCGCCGGCGCCATTGCGATCTCGATCTGCAGATGAACGGTTCGGGGGCGAAGGCAGGGTCATGGATAGTAATGCAATCCTTGAAGCATTGGCTTCCCAGTCGCGTTATGAAGTCATTTGATCACTGGGCGGGAGCAGGCCGGGAGCGGCGAAACCCTAGAGTAGATGTCCACTACCAGTACAAGTAATGCCCCATATGCCCCGGCGTTGCTTCCCGCAGACTGTAACACATTAACTGGAATATAAGCAATCACTCGGCGCCGCGACTGCTTGCGGTCGCGCGACATCGCATGCGCATTGGCAGGTTCGTCAGCTGCAGGCCTCTCTTTTTGATCGGAAACGGCTTTGACGGCATCCACGAAGCTCAAGAGAGAAGCAGAAGGCGTGATGAGTCACGCAAGTGGCGGAGTCCCGCTCGGGACGTCGCGCTCCTTGCGCCACGGCTGCTGCTGCCGCGCTCGAGGCATGCAAAGAAGCCCATTCGAACCGATGAGGACCCGTGCGGCCCCCGCTATGTAGGGTGCACGAAGGGGCCCAGACAAGCTCGCTGTGCACACCAACCCAGTTGCTGCTCACCCTGTGGATGTGCGCTTGATAGTCCGGGAGACGCGAGGGGAGTGGGTTGGCGTCATATGGCCTGGGGCCACGCCACAATGGCTGCTATGAGGTGAGCGGGACGGCGCAGCAGCATGCGCATGCGTCCCCGTCCCAAATCGGCATTGACCGCTGCAGACAGCAAATCATTGCGTTGCGCGTAGTTGAAGCTCGCATCATGTGTTTGCTAGCCTGGAATGCGTGAAATTCTGCAATCACGCCCCAGCAGCACACTGCCATCTGCCGGCAGGCGCCGCCGCCGCCACAACGCATGATGTGCCTCGCGTCGTGGCGGCGGGCCAGCCCACCCGGCTGCAGGCGGCAAGCAACTGTTCCCTGTTCAATCGTGCTTTGGGCCGGCCCGTTTGGGTTCGGATTGGCTGCAGCCTGTAAGACGCACCGCAACGCATCGCCTGCCTTCTTACCACCCCCTGCGGATCTTGGCAGCGCGCGCGGCAGATTTGAGCAGCAGCGGCCGGGGGGCATACGCCGCTGTGAGGTCTCATGCAGCGTGGTGAGATTGGGGCACGCCGAACATGATGCGCCGCTGCACGCCCACACCGCGGGAGCAGCAGGCTGCTGGGGCTGTCGCACTTGCATCAAATCTCCATCACCGCAGCATCTGCCCGATCCAACCCGCACACATGCATGCACGTAAAGCGCCTCCTTCACGACTCAAGAGCCTTTCAAAGAAGCGCAGCGGATCTACAGAGCGCCATCATGCACAGCAGCCCAATAATTTGGCAGCACCAGAGCTGGTCAGTCGGTGCGCGCCGCCTTTTGCGGCGGGTGGCCGTCCACCCCTCCCGCCTCCCGCTCCTCTCCTGGCCGCAGCCGCTTGATCACTCGCGCCGGGTTGCCGGCCACTACGGTGTATGGCGGCACGTCCTTGGTCACTACTGCGCCTGCCGCCACGGTGGAGCCCTCGCCGATTGTGATGCCTGCGGGGCAGTAGCAATAGCTGTTTGAGAGAGCGCATGGGCGCGTGAGGACGGGTGCAAAAGTACCAATATATCACATCGGTCTTGCGGCCGGCCGCATGTATTATACAGCCGCACGGGGCAGGGCAGTGGAATGATGCTTGCTGATGCATGCCGACAGCATGCAGCAGCTGCGGGCTGCAAAGCAAGTGCTGCAATGATGCAGCGCCAAACAACCGGCGCGGCAGCGCACCTGGCATGACGATGCAGCCGCCACCCAGCCAGCAGTCGTTGCCGATGGTGATGGGCTTGGCGTGCTGCAGCAGGGGCAGCATGCACGTAGCGCGCTCAGCAGGCAAAACGGCATGCACGACGCCTGTTGACATACTGCGTTCTGAGCAGCCACGCGGCCAGCGAGCAGACCGCTCGACCCTCATGCCACTGCTGTGCCACTGCTGTGAGCATGCCGTGCCCTGCCAGCCTGCCTTGGGTTCCTTACCTCCAGCCCAGCTACGCCCGCCCTCTCTGCTGGATCCACATGGTGGCCCACTGTGGCAAGGGAGGAAGCAGGCAAGTGGGCACTGTTTGGCGGGCCTGGGTGCATGAAGCTGTGCAGCAGGCAAACATGGGCATGCCAGTGGGCCGCAGGCAGGGTGGCACAGGCACAGCCGAGTGGTCGTTTCCGTGGATTCCAGCAATTGATAAAACAATGGCGCACCAGGGTACAGCTGCACGTTTGGCCCCAGCAACACTCGGTCTCCAATCCGCACAGGGCCGCAGTCGAGCATGACACAGTTGAAGTTGCTGGCAGGCGGGAAGGGAGGGGTTAGCAAGGGGACGCTAGTGAGCAGCAGGGTGAGACAAACGGAGCTGCCGACGTGCCCACAGAGCCTTGCTTGTGACCGGCTTGCCAGGGAAACACAAACCAGGCGCAGCGGTTGATGGTGGGCACACAGTGCTGCAATACTTCAGCAAGTAAGCACCCTGCAAAGGTCTCGCTCACCAGTAGAAGCCCTTGCCAAGATGGATGTTGTCTGCAGTCGGCAGTCATGAGCAAATGGCAGCAAGTGGGTGAGCTACGACGCGGAGGCGCGTTGCTGCTGGCACACCAAACACAGCTGCCTGTCACATGGGCAGCCCTAGAGTGCAGGCAGTCCGTGCGGCAACCGCCACAGTGCTGCTCCCACGCATCACAGAGCAGCACAAGTGAGTGTCGCTCCGGCTGCAATGGATACACAAGCTGCTGCACCGGCTACACGCGACGCACTACACTACTCACACCCAAAGTCGCAGAAGAATGGAGGCTCGATGAAGGGCGGATGTTCTGCAGCACAGGGGGCAAGCAGGGCACGGTGCATAGGCGGCACCGCCATAGCAACCGTCCTCAAGCACCCACCGGCCAGGCCAGCACCATTGGTTGCTGCCGCAGAACAAGCACAGCAGTCCAACGTCAGCCATCATGCCGATGCAAGCGCGTACGCCCTCAACAGCGGCACCTAATCACACGGACCTTCATCAAATGAGCCCAGCAGCTTGCGCAGCACTTCCTTCCGCCCCTCCACATCGTCATACTCTGCACATGAGGGGGGCACCGAGCGCTTTGCCAAGTCAGCACGCTGGGCAATACGGCAGCGCATTGTTGGACACAAGCTGGACTTGTGCTGCAGAGGTTCGACACGGCAGCGGCGGCAGCAGCAGCAGCAGAGCACCAGCTGGCTCAGCCACACGCTTTGCATGCTCACCTAGCGTGACGTTGAACTTGTGCAGCAGCTTGCGAGCGGCGATGCGATCATCGGTGAGCTCAGGATCCTCCGCATTGTATGGCAGCCCTGGGATTGTGAGCAGCGCAGGGCATCAGTGGCATTGCCAGCCAGCATGCATGGCTTGGACCAGCAGCCACGCGGCGGCACCCAAAAGAGCTGCGGGGGAACGAGGGGCAAACAATGCCCTTGCGCCACCCCAGCCACACACCAGCGAGCAGGCGCTGCTTGTGGGACATCTCTCCCTCCGGCACTGCGGCCCGCGAGCCGGGCTTGTGGCCAGGCGGGATCATGCTGGCCTGCAGTGATGCACAGCCTAGAGTTGACATCATCCTGTGGTGCAGGCGGCGGCGGCGGCGGACAGCGGCGGCGGCAGCAAGCAGTCGCCCAGGCCCCATCGCGCAGGGGAATAGTCATGATCGACGCACCTGATTGCTCCCCTGATGCGCACGACGCGACAAACAGCTGCCACAGGAGGCTCTGTGTTGGCGTCGGCTGTACAGCGGCTCTAGGCCCCTTGGCGCTGATCCAGTTGTGCAAAATGCAATCCCCAAAAAGATCAGCCAACAGCCTCGCCGGTCACGCTGCGCCCGCCACAGCACGAGTGCCGACATGAGCACCGTGCGCCCTGGCGGGCAGGCGTCCTTCTCACCGCACTGGAATGCTGCCAAGCACCTCCTTGAACCGATAGCAATGCATTCCGACATCCTGGCGCCGCGCCTGGAGCGCCTGCACTTGGACTTGCCGGCACAAGCTGCGGCCGCCCTCCTCTCCAAGCTCGTGGTCAGTGGGGCGCTCCAGGGTATCGGGGGCTATTGCCCGGGCTTCCGGCCCGCAGGGTCGCAGTCAAACGGGCCTTGCCGCCGCCGCCACTGCCGCCTGCTCTGGCGCCGGCGCTCTCAACCCCTCCCCTCCACACCTCTCCTACAGGTTGGCTTGGTGTGTGGTGACCTGGAGGTGGCGCAGACAGCTCTCACTGAGCTGCAAGCCCCCGGCATCGCCCTCCTGGCAGACGTGAACAGGTGCGCCGCCGCCTGCCGCTGGCTCCAGTGCGCCGGGAAGCCGACACGAGTCGAGCCTTTGATGCAAGCACCCGCGGCGCGGGTGGGCAGGATGCCGCCAGCAGGTTCAACAATGACATGTCCATCTACACTGACTGCATGCTCATGCCAGCTCCCTTCTGCGTGCCACTCCAGCAGCCTCGTGGAGACGCCTTTCGGCGGCGCAGCATACCACCCGCTCTTTGCGGCGGCAGCCACCCCGCTGCCGCACTCCCTGGCCCTGGCTGCCGCCCAGAGGCTCATGGAGCTGGGCGCAGCGGTCAATGTGCGGTGCCGTGACTGCGGCGGCGAGCACACGCCCCTCAGCAAGGCGCTGGTGCTGCGCAACTGGCCGCTGGCGGAGCTGCTGCTGCAGCAGGGCGCAGGTGGGCTAGTGGGGGGAGGTGGCTGGGGACTTCCGGCGGGTTCTGATCACACTGTCCGGCACAGACAGCTTGCCCTGCACCTGCTTGGAAACTTGAGCGCGCACGCTGCTGCTGTCCAATGCACCTGATCTGCGAGCCAATCAACGTACATGCACTTCTAAACATCCGCCCCTTCCCAACACCCCTCTAGCCTTGCCACGCAGACCCCACTGTCGCCCTGCTGTGCACCGACCTGCTGGAAAGCAGCCGCTTCGACCCAGAGCTTGTCAAGTGGCTGCTGGATAGAGGAGCAGGCGTCGCCGCCCCTCCCCCCAGCAGCCTGTGCGGCGGCAGCAGCGGGGCGAGGAGCAGCATACGCTGCGGCGGCGGCATGCACAGCGGCAGCGGCGGCGGCATGCACAGCGGTGAGCTGGCGCCAAGCACTCCCCCAAGCAGCAGCAGCACTGCCAGCTGCAGCTTCAGCAGCGGGCGAGGCGAGCTGCCAGCCACGGCAGTGGCGCTTCGCAAGCTAGCAAAGGAACTGCACGTGTCTCGCCAGCTCAGCAAGCTGCACGTGGCGGCATGTGCAGAGCAGGAGCGCTGGCTGCTTCGCCGCGCCGCCGACTGCCTCACCCTGCTGTTAGCAGCAGGCGCCACGCCAGTCGGTGCCACCAGCAACGCAGCTCTGGCCGCGGCGGCAGCGGCGCTGGAGCCGGCAGATTGGGAGGCGGTGCGGCAGGTGGCCAGCAAGCCACCAGAGTGGACGCCGCGCAACCACAGCAGGCTGTTCCCAGCTGCCTACTGCCGGACAGCCCAGGAAGTGCTGAAGCTGGCACTGAGAGGCTTCACAGTGCCCACTGCCGCCTCCTGCCAGCCCAGCGGCAGTGAAGAGCAGAGGCACAGCCAGCAGCAACAGCGGCAGGAGCTGCAGCAGCGCTGCACATTTTTCCTGGACGGCAACGTTGTCCAGTGCATCATCCAGCAGCTGGCCCCCTGCAGCCAGCGGTGATTTCCACACGTTGCAAAACGTTGTTGATCCGCTTTTCCGCCTTCGTTTTCCCAGCCTTCTTTCCCCGTTTTGCCACCATACAAATGCATCCTTCAACCATTCTCTGTACCTATTTCCTTCAATGCTCCCGCTGCATTTTTCTCGCCTGCAGCATAGATACCCCGTTTACGCCCTTCATCCATAGGCCGTTCCAGGCCCCATTTCTCGATTTTGTTGCTGGCCGAGCATCCACACATGCATGAGGAAAGCCGAGCAAGCATGCACACAATGCAACAGAGTTATGGACAAAATGCTGCTGGTGCGAAGGTGTGGGCCCAGGTTACAGCTCCTCTGTTCCAGCCGCCTCGTCCCCGCCTGCCTCATCGCCCGCTGCTGCCTCAGCGTCCGCGGCAGCACCGGCATCGCCTGCGGCTGCCTCTGCTGCCCCTGCTGTGCCCGCGTCTGCTGCGTCTGCCTCCGCCCCTGCTGCGCCAGCGGTGGCATTGGCTGTGGCATTCACAGGCACCTCGGCGGTGGCATTGCCGGACAGGCGCTGGTATCCCTCGCGCTGCACACCCAGCCAGTCCATGAGGTCATCGCGGTACCGACTCGTCTCCTGCTTGATGGCGGCTGCAACAACAGTGGAAAGATGGTGGGAGTGGTGCGGTGATTGATAGGGCAGACTTGCGTCAGGTCGTCGCGACAGCAGCTCGTCTCCTGCTTGATTGCGGCTGCATTGGAGGACGGATGCAACGGATTACAATGGTGAGGCAGCAGAAGTCGCCTTTGCAGGAAGGGTGAGGGAGTGGCATGCCACAACAGCAATCCCGCCTCAACCATGCAGGTGGCACCAGAGCAAGCAAGCAGCCCCGCGCGGTGCTCAGTGTGGGTTCAGAGCCCCCGCCTGAGTCGGGCGAGCGGCGGTACAGCACAACGCCAGCAGGGCAGGTTGCAAGCAGCGCAGTCGAAGTCAATTCATGCAAAAACAATTCATGTTGCAAGCCCCCACCTGAGTCGGGCGAGTGGCGGTACAGCACAAACAGCAGGGCGCCGACAGCTGCGCCCACGCCCACGCGCGTGAGGGGGTGGTTGCCCCACTTGCTGCACACAAAGCAGGGGGTTGTGTTGAAGGGTGAGCAAGGCAGTTGGGAGACAAGCAAGCAGCGCTTCCAGAGCAGCACGGTGGGCTAAAGGGCAGGGCCCTACCACTGCCACACAGTGCAAGTCGGCAGCAAGTGGTGCGCACACTCCCAGTGACCAGTTCAGTCGCCCATCGATCCCTGCAGCCATGCCCTAAGACCCTGCACCTGCCAAACCGCCAATGCCCACCTGCACTTGCCCTCCTGTGGGTGCAAGGCCAACCAACCAACATGCGCTAATCCTCGCAACCACAACCAACCAAATGCCCAGCTGTAAAAGGCTATCACCCACCTGCCCTTGCCCTCCTCCGGCAGCGACACCGCCACCAGCAGGCGAAGCTCCTTTGCAACCATGCCTATATGTGAGTTGCACAAAGCGAAAGGAAACCGTTTGCCCACCTGCCCTTGCCCTCCTCGGGGCGCGACACCGCCACCAGGGGCTTGAAGATCTGGGAGATGGGCAGCTCCTCAGACATGACGTTGGGCAGCAGCCACAGCGCGCGGCCAGACACCAGCCAGGTGGCCAGCGCCAGTGCGCTGCGTTGGGTGGGGAGCAGGGCATGGAGTGCGTTCGTTGGGGGGGGGGGGGGGGGGGGGGGGGGGGGGGGGGGGGGGGGGGGGGGGGGGTGCCAGCTGCATTGGGAGGCTCAGGGCAGCTCACTCAGCACCGGCAGGGAACGCATTCTGCCCTTTGGACCAACAGCGACCACCTGCACTGCAACAATTTCGCTCAAACTACACCAACTGCTCCGCCCGCACCCCCTGCACCCACCCACCCGCGCAGGGCCAGCACGCCCATAATGAGCGCCAGCAGCCCGGCGGTGAGGTAGAACACCCCCACCTTGGCCCAGTTGGGGGCCAGCGGGAAGAGGCAGGCGCCCACCACCGCCACTGCAGCGCAGGGAGGGAGGGCTCGCTTTGAAAGGGACCACAGAGGGGCAGGAGGTGCGCGCTGAGCTGGCGACCAAGCATGCAGCAGAAAAATAGCCAACACGAAAGCCAACCGGCGCGCACGTGGGATGAGCGCGGTCCACACGTAGGCCCAGGGCGACACGGGGCGCTCGTACGTCCACACGTAGAAGCCGTCCTCCACAAAGGTCTGCATAATCAAGCGCGATGTGTGCAGCGCTTCAGGCGCAGCATTGCATTGGTGCAGCACTCCAGGCGGGCTTAGCCACTAGTACTTGACTGAGTTCACAATTGTCCGCCGCCCCTGCGGCAGCCCACCCACCGTGGCCTCGTTGGGCGGCAGCAGCGCCAGCTTCCGGGGGAACTTGACCAGCTTCTTGGTGCCTGCATGTGAGCCACAGTCAGCCAGGGGATGGGTCTGTGCAGCTGCGTGACAAGCGGCCAGCCTGAATCAAACACTCCACAGACCAGAAGAACATCCACACACCACCCACCCACCCACAGACTGCCCACACACCAACCACAGACCAGAGACACATCCACCCACCCACCCGGCAGTGGCTTCTTATTCAGGCGGTCCACGCGACGCGCCAGGTGGCGGCGCAGCAGCTGCTGCCCCAGGAAGCGGGCCAGCTCCTCAGCACCCTCGCCGCCCTTGCCTGCAAGCAAGCGGGGAGACGGAAGGAGGCCGCTGGGTTGCAAATGCCAACAAGTGTCATGCCTGCCCCTCGAAGTTTCCTCCCACCCTTGCCTGTCCCATTCTAGGCAGCAAAGGATCCGAATCCCCCTCAACAACGTGCCTCACACTTCAAAGGATCAGGCGATGATCCCCGCCTGCAGCACCATTCCAAGCAGCAGCACAACCGTCACGCGCCCGCCCGCCTGCGCCCACCTGCCGCCGCCGCCGCGCTGCGCTCGGGGTGCGCCTTGACCCATCGCACCAGGTCCTTGCCACGGAACAGCTCGTAGCGCTGCCCCTCCAGCACCGCGGCGCGGTTCTCTATGCCGCCCTTGCTGCGCAGCCCATCCGCAAACACCTGGATCGAGTCCTGAGGCTCCGCCTGCGCAGGCGGCGGCAGGCGGCGGGTGAGAAGATGCTGCCTGGGGGCCGGCGGTGCGAGCGATCTGCTGCTCGGGGCACTCCCGTCGCAATCTGAATGGCTGGCGGCCAGGCGGCAGCGCTGCCTCGCGGATGGCGGCGGCTCGACTGCTAGTGTGCACAAGCGGCGCAGCCTTGCTGATCATAGTTCGTACACGCCATGGTGATGTGGCTGGCCAAGAGCAAAGGCGGGAGGCGCAGCGGCGTGGAAAAGTCTTGACGTTCGGGCTCACCTGCGCCATTCTGCAGGGCTGCTGCAGCTGCAATCGCTCCACAAGGTCACGAGCCGTTGCAGACAATGACAATATCGTCGCGACGGGCGTCGTCATGTGCGGCGGCGGCGCTGCCGTCAGGCGGCGCTGCGAGCACAGGTTTGCTTGGCTCGCTCGCCGGCTGTAGACTGGTACAAACGCCGCAAAGCTCTGATCGAGCCTCTATCGTCTCCTACTCTTCCCCCAGCTGCAGCTTCAGGTATTCCAGGGGGCGGGGCCGCACGCCCCCCGACTTGCACGCTGCCCCTCGTCTGGTGCCCGTCCAAGAAGCCGTCGCCCTCGGCCCGTCGCCCTTGCTCTTGCCCTTGCTCTTCCTCTCTGCTTGTCGCTGCTGAGCGCAGCCACTTTTGCGCATCCTGCCTTCGCCAGCTGGCTGGCTGGCAACTGCAGGTCCAACTTGCTCTGCCTCTTGGCTGCTCTGCTCCCTGCCCAGCTCGCCTGCTGGGCATCTACTCAGCCTGCTGGCTTGCCGCTGGCTTGCGAGGTTGGGCAGGTGCACATACTCGTGGCGCTCCAGCTGGGTCCGCAAGGAGGGCAACAGCCACCCTGCCGCAGCTACCTGTGCAGCCGAGGCGAAAACATTGTTCGCCGGCTCCTATACCCTTCTCCTCACGTGGCTGCTCTGCTCCTTGCCCTGGTTGCAGGCAGCAGACCGGGACAGAAGGGCGGAGCAACCCGCAGTGCTTCCCTGAACAAGGGCTTTACAGGCCAGCGTTTCCCATCCTCCTTCCTACCTGATGCGGAGTGGCAGGTGTGTGCCTGCCCGCCTTGCTTCACCGGCCTGCAGACCAGCCACTCCAGCCCGCCACCCCCCACTGAGCCGCACCTGCCGTTTGTGCTTTTGCATGCTTCTCTGCTTACCTGGCCTGCTGCCCGGCCCGCCTCGTTTGCATCTCCCCCTGCCTTGCTCTCAAACCGTATCCACTGCCCGACCATGCACAGCATGGCGGCATCTGCACCCACAAGCAGCGGCCTGCCGGCCTTCGACAAGGACGACCCGCAAGCGTACTACCTCATCGAAAATCGGGAGGAGATGGAGGCTCTTGCTGATGCGGTGCTGGTTGCTGAAGGCGTCTCCATGCCTGTGCACAGCCAGGTGAGCACGTATTATGAAGGCAGGACATGGCGTAATATCAACGGCGCAGCTGAAGTCTGCTCGCGGCATGCGGCATGTATTTGGCACCAGACAAGTCTCGGTCAACCCCCCACTATCCTGCAGGTGCTGAGCATGCAGTCGGGCGTGCTGCGGCGCATGTTTGTGGACTTCCGTGGGCCTGAGCGCACCATGAGCAAGGCTGCATATCGTGGCGAGAGCGGCACACACAGCGTGGCAGACAAGGCAAGCCTGCCAGGGGGTAGAGTGCTCACTGGTGCTGCTGCTCTGCCGCACACTTGCCTAAAATAGCTGCACTTCCGACTGCTGCTGTGCATGAGAAAGCAGCACAACAGGCTCGACCCTGTCTACCAACTGATGTATGTGCTTTGCTGCTGCACCTGCAGGACGGCGAGCTTATACTGAAAGAGCCACTGGCAGGCTGCACTGCGCAAGAGGCGGCGCTGTTCCTGCGCTTCTGCTACCACCCTGACCAAATGGAGCAGTCCAACCTGAAATCGGCGCAGAAACGCCTGCCTGCTGTGCTGCGGCTGGCACACAAGCTTGAGGTCGTGCGCGTCCTGCAGCGAGTGGGGCAGCACATGACAGGTGAGGCGCAGCTCAGGTGACGGCATGCTGTTTGACGCGGTCTGCATAGTTGGGATGGCTGCATTCTCGCTGCTGTTGAGGCCAGCCTTGCAAACGAAGGGCTGCCTGAGGCGCCAACTGACGCACACCACTGGCTCCTCCCCTTGACATGCAGATGCTTCTGCCGACTGCACCGCGGCGGAGCTTGTTGCCTGGGCAGATGTGGCCGAGCAATGCGAGCAAACCGAGCTCCGGCTGGCTTGCGCTGCGCAGCTGGCGCAGCGGCTGGTGGCCCAGGCACCTGGCAGCCACGCTCTGGCGGCCAGCATAGCAGATGCAGCACAGCTGGAGGGCTGCAGCAAGAACACCCTGCTGCTGCTGCTTGGCTTGGTGACGGAGGCAGGCCGGCAGCTAATCCCATCCGAGCAGCTGTTGGCTTACAAGGGCCCAAGCAGAGGCATTGTCACAGCTGCTCAGCAGCGGGCAGCCAACCCCGGCACCTACGAATGGCGCATAGAGCGATTCTCTCAGCAGCCAGAGCAGCCAGGGTTGAAAGTGCAGTCGCCTTGGTTCAAAGCAGGTGGCCGCAAGTGGTGTATGCGAGCTTACCCACACGGTCACGATGCCGAGGCCGCGGGGCATGTATCAGGTGGGTGTTGGAGTTTTTGATGTTTGCACATGTGTTCAAGCCTGCATGCAGCGCCTGCATGCAGCCTCATACTCTTCCTGAGATTCGGCAGACAACGCCCTTCGCGCCTCGATCTCTGTGCCGCAGTGTTTGTAGCTGTCAAGGAGGGCAGCGCCCGGGCAACCGTCACGCTGACCATCTGTGACCAGGACGCAGCGGAGCCGCAGCATGCGACCTTGAACTTTGACGAGCAACGGCTGGGGTTTGCCAGAACTCATCACCCTCGACCAGCTGCGTTCCCGCCCCGGCTACCTGGCTGACGACAGCCTGGTCATTCGCGCCGAGGTGCGCGTGATGCTGTAGGCAGCTCGTGCACTGCACGCGGCAGTGTGCGCACCAGCCAGTGGACTGAACTAGCTCAGCTGCATTATGCAGCTAACGCGCACGCTGCCCTCAGTGGCAACCCTGCTGGCCTGCTGCTGGCTCTGATCCAGCCCCTATCCCCCTATCCTGCGCCACATCGCCTCTGCCGGTTGTTGATTGCTTGCTGTTTCTGATCTGGTTTACATGTTGCCATGCAACTGTTACAAACAGTACGTGATACAGGAAGGAAGGAGCACAAAAAGGGAAGGACAGAAAGGCGCTGGTGATATTGGGTTGCTGGGAGTGTTAAGCAGCAGCTGTGCCTGGTGCGGGGGATGGGACTGCTATCCTACTGCCTTTCCGAGCTGGACGATTGGCAACTGCACCTGCATAGAACTACGGAACCTAGTATGCGTGTGGCGGCAGGGCCTTGAAAAAAGGTTGCTGGGGCATCAATCGCAAGACAGAGATGGGGGGACAGATGGCGCCAAGCTTTGCAGTTGGCAGTTTTTGGTCAAGTTGTTTTGGCGAGGTTGTCACAGAGCTGCTCTTAGCGCAGGGCCGTTTCCAGCCTCTTCATGCCTTGCCACCCTTCTTCACGCACTTGCTGGTGGCCTCATTGACCACCCAGCCCTTCTCGCAGCTGCACATGGGCAGGTTGGATGGGGGAGGGGGGACAGTGAGGCGTAGCTATGGCAGGGCAGCCTGATGTTTCACAGTTGCCGATCCCCAAGCAGCCGCGCTGCTGCCTGCTGCTGTGACGAGGGGTGCCCTGCACCCGCGGCTGCCCAGCGGTAACGCAACCATGCAAGCCGCCATGGCCCAGTCCAGCTCAGCAGCCTACCTGTCGCACAGGGGCTGGCCGTAGGTGGGCGAATCGGACATGCCGTTGGTGGAGCAACTGCAGCAGCAGGGGCAGGCGAGCAATGGAGAGTCAGGTGAGCAGCGGCAGAGGCAGTCGAGCAGCAGCAACAGCACAGGTGGGCAGCAGCAAAGGCAGTTGGGCACGTCGGTGGTCAACCATCTGCGGCGTGCAAGCAGCTGCTGCTGTGGCCCACAGCCATGCTGCCCCCAAGCCGCTGCTCCAGCCAGCACGCTGCTCTACGCTGCGCCGTTCTGAGCTATGCTGTGCCACGCTGTGCTGTGTGCTGTGCGGTGTGCTGCGCTGCGCTGTGCCCCGCTGCACCTCACCCGGTGCAGTGCTCCAGCACATCGCCGCAGGGCACGCAGGCGCCCTTCTTCTCATCGTTCCAGAAGCCATCGCCACACCAGTCGCACTTGTCGGCATCAGCCTGGCAGCTGCAGGCAGGAGTACAGGCGGGGAAAGCTGACTTGGCACCGGCACAGGAACAGCAGGGCGCAGCTTGGCAGCGGCAAGTCGGCTGGCAGCAGTCCAATTGCAACGCTGCGCAAGCTGCTACAGCACACTCCGAGGGACCAGCTGCTTCCCATGCAGTGCCCGTAGCGCCAGGTGGTTCCAGGTCACATCCCCTCCTACCACCCCCCTCTGTCTCCGGCTTGCCTGGCGCAGTGCTTGAGGCGGCAGTCAACACACTTGCCCGTGGCACACCAAAATCCCCTCCTTGCCCCCCGCTTGCCTGGCGCAGTGCTTGATGCGGCAGTCCACGCACTTGCCGCTGGCCTTGTCCACGCCCCACTGCAGCTTGTTGCTCGTGTCGTTCCACATGGCGCACATTGTGCACACATCCGGCTTGCCGGGCGCGCAGGAGGTGCAGTAGGGGTCGGTGCTGCAGGCGAGAGAGGGGCAGGCAGGGGCAGGGTGCATGTCAATGGCAGGTTATGCATGCCGTGATGCACAGCGCATTGCGCAGCCTGGCCCAGCACATCAACAGCTCCCACTTGCGGGTGCCGTCCGAGGGCGGCCGCCCGCCACGCCACGCTCCACCCTCACCCTGCCGCTCGCTGCCGCCAGAAGAAAGTGAAAGCATAGTATTTGATTGAAAAAGAACAGCCGCGTGCCTGCACTCACCACTTGGCGCAGGCCTTGCCGTCGGTGGTGTTGGTGTAGCCCTCATTGCAGTCTTCGCAGGTGTCCGGTCCCTGGGGGCAGTTGCCGCAGCCCTGGGAGTTGCAGGGCACGCACTTGCTCGTGGCGGTATCCAGCACCAGGCCCTGCAGCGTTTCTGGATCCGAGTAGTCGCACTCCAGGCACACGGTGGCGTTGGTGCACGTGCGGCAGCCCTTGGAGCAGCTGCAGGATGGAGTCGGTGGGTGCATGCAGTGAGGTAGTGGCGGCTGACAGGCCAGCTGGGGACAAGCTGTGCTGGCGTTCAAAGCAGAGCGCAGCTGGGCGAGTGGCGAGGGAGGGCTGCCGGCGCGGCAATGCAGGCAGGCATGGCAGCCGCGCAGAACAGCAGAGGCGCGGCTGTTGCAGCGGCATAATTGACTGAGCAAGCCAACTCACGGTTTGCACACGCCGTCCTGGTTGAAGAAGCCGGACATGCACCTGCAATAATGGTAGAAGAAATTGATATTCAGAACAAGGGAAGCAGGGCAAAGTCGCATCAAGAAGGTGCAAGCACAGATGGCAAGGCCAGCATGTGCCGCCATGTGTAGAGGTGATGGGCGGGGGTGGCTAGCGGAGCAGCCCCCGGCTTGCAAGCTGCCATGCCGCATGCTGCGACGTGCAGGCATGCGCCAGCTGGCTGAGGCATGCATTGCACCCGGCAGTCAAGCCGTTGTGACTCACTCTGTGCACTTTGCGGTGTTGCCGTCGCACCTGCGCATAACAGAGTGGGTGAGGCGGGACAGGCATTAGTTGGGCCCCACACTCCACGCAAGCCCCGGCATGCAGCAGCCTTCAGCAATGTGTGCGGGGGGCAGCAAGCCGTGCATCCTTGAAACATGGCGCCCCGGCGGCCGATCGACAGCTGTTCCCGGCTCACCAGAGGCAGTTTTCCACGTCCTTGCAGGGTTGGCAGGAGCCATCAGGCATGACACCCCTGCAAGGCAAGGCAGGCACAAGGCAAAGTCATGATCGAGTGTCGCAGCTCGGCAGGTCTGTGCCAGTGTGGGTGCACTCCAGCTGAGCACGTTGGCAAGGCCGCTGTTGCACGTGCTTGCTCCGCCGTCTCCATTGCAACTCCCTCCAGTCACTCACATGCCCATCTCGCAGCGCACGCAGGTGGAGGCAGGGTTGGTGGCATTCACGTTGGTGCACTCCTTGCAGTGCGCGGTCTTGCAGGAGACGCAGGTGCCGTTGGCCTCAGCGTACGTGCCCACATCCGGAGCCTCCTGCAGCAGGTGTGGGGCGGGCAGCAAACTACAACTCGGTTCCGCCAGGCCTAGGATGCTGCCCAAGGAACCATGCACGCACAGCACTCCCGCTCCAGAGGCGGCAGCGCACGCCTGCCTACAATACAGGGCCATGCCAGGCAGTCAATGCCCAGGGTGTGCAGGCGGGTAGCGCAGGCAGCGGCTGCCTGGTCGTACGCACGTCCCAATAGAAGTTGCACTGGGTGCAGAAGGTCATTTTGCCATTGGGGCCGGGCTTGCACGACTCGCAATCATTCTGCTCGCTGCAGTGGCAAGTAGAGGGGCGGGGAGAGGCGCATGGAGGGGCAGGTGAGGCGGGGAGCGCTGTGCACTGCCGGCGAGAGCCAAATGCAGGTACCGCTGGGATGGACATGGAGCATGAAGCCGGCGCAGCGGCGGTGTGTTGTACACCAGCGCAGCTGCGGCAAGGCATGGCACGCTTGCTGCTCAGGCAGCTTACCAGCGGTCGCAGAGGCCGGTGGAGTTGAAGGAGTAGCCCACCCAGCACTGCATGAGAGGGCGAGGGCAAGCGCGCGAGTGCTGCTTAGTGGGAGAGCACGCGCCCGGCTAACAATCGTCTTTTGACGCGGGGCCTTTAGCGACTAACAGCCCGCTCAACAGCCAGCAACAGCTGAGCGCTTTAGCCAGCTGGATCGCTCCAGCTTCCTTCCAACCGCAGCCCATCCGTGACCAAGTTTGCACTGCGGGCTGATGAGGTGCTGCCGGCCTCCGAGAGCCAGCTGGCCAACACGGCGGCAAAAGGTGGCAGCTGCCACCCTCCCAACAAAGCAGCAGGCGCCTTGCCCATCCACCGCAGCACCATGCTACCCTGCCGCCCTCACCTCCACGCATTTGCTGTTGTCATCGCTGCACTTCTTGCAGCCACTTGGGTCTTCTGACTCAAATGGGTGGTCGGGGTTTGCAACACACGTGGCCGCCGTCGCCACGCCCGCGACTGCGGCAGCAGGCACAAAGGGCAGGGCTGTGGTTTGCCAGGCTAAGGATCAGAGGACGTGACTATGGCTTCAGGCAGGCGGGTCTCCAGAGGCGACAGGCCGCTAGAAGGGGCAGCCTGGCTGCGCAAGCTGCAAACACCAAGCGGTGCCGCCGCCGCTCGGCGAAGCACCCCTGGGCTCGCGCCGCTCGGCGAGGCACCCTGCTCCAGGCATCAGGCCTGCAACATCGCTTACCGGCAAGCAGCCCGCAGAGGCAGAGCAACGCGGAAAGCCGACCCATTGAGGCTTGAGAGCGCGTATGACTTGCAGGCTAAGAACAGCGAGGCGATGTGTGATCGAGAGGCGCGTGCGACGTTTTAAAGCCTCGCCGGCGGTTGAAACCCGCGCCCCGGCCTTCCCGCCGTGGCCAGCTGGCGCTGCCCGCGAGCTGGCGGCGGCGGCGGCGGTGGTGGCAGCCATGGCCTGGGTTGTGTGAGATCAAGGGGCCACTAACGGGGTATGAAACCCCGTTAGACATGACGAGCAAGCACAGCCCACACAATAAGACCGCAAGCGAGCCGCGCATTGCGGCGCCGCCCAGCATCCTCCCTTGTGCCTGGGCACTGCCCCCGTCTCTGCTCCGCCGTGCAGCGATTAGGCTGGCTCAACAGGTTAAATCTTTCCCAGGAACACAACATGTCTGGTTGTTCGACTCAATCCGAAGAATGAATGCATGGACTGTTGATAGACGACGGCATTTGATTTGTCTCGTCAGGAGGGTGAGCGGCGGAGAGCGCGAGGAGAGAGGCGTCCGTCAAGTGATGCAAGGTGGGGGTGTTGGATGATGCCAGAGATTGGCTGGGCAGGCAGGAGTGTGGAGAACATGGTGAGGCGTCAGAATGGACTGTGCAAGTCAGGGTGAAGCCCGGGGAGAAAACAGACAGCCCAAATGTCAAGCCCTTGAAAAGACGAATCAAGCACGAATCGAGTCTATCGTGGGTGCCTTGCGGCGACACATGGGCATCGTTGTTTCAGATGAGAAGTTGAGCAGCAGCTTGCGCTGCTGCCCGCTGAATCAGACTGCTTGTAGGAATCTCCTGCAAGTTTGCCCCCGCTCACTGCACGCACAGCTCAGCAGCCTTCCCACTGCTACTGCCGCTGCAGCTCCCTCCCTCACTGCTGCCATCCGTACCCTCCAGCCGCGGCTGGCCCACCCGTGTGCGGATGCGCGGCAGGCGTGGCAGCCCGTCGCCCATCTCCACAACAGCCGGCGTCTCGGCCTGCTCAGCAGCGGCCTGCTGCGCGGCGGCAGGCGGCTGGGGGGCTGCCCGGGCGGGGGCGCGAGGGGAGTGCAGGGCGCCGGTGCCTTGGGAGGGTGTGGGCTGGCCGGAGTCGCCAGCTTGCAGGTCCGACAGCAGGCCCTCGCTGTGGAGATTCAAGAGTACAAAGCAAGAAGCGCAATGAGCATGGCAAGGGGGCGGAGCAGGTCAGCAGGCTGTGGCTGAGCGTGAGCAATGCAGGAGCTTACAGCCAGCAACAGCTGTCACGGGCTGTGGCCACACTGCTTGCATCACAAACTTGCATCTAACTGCCCAGCCTTGGCACCACACCTGCACAGACGCTGCATCACAGACGAGCTGCGGCTGGCAATCACACGGCGGGCCATCAGGCTGAGCAGGTCTCCGGGCGGCTCTGTGGCAGGGAAGGCAAGGGGAAGGAAGGGCGAGCGGCCCAGTTGACGGGCCGGACTTGGTGGACAGGCCACAGCAGTGGCTGCCCATAAGTGCAAACGCTAAGTATGCTAAGTTTCAGGCGCCCACACGCCGGCATGCATGCTGGCACCACTCTGCTTGCGGTCCACCCTCCCCACCCAGCTGCTGCGCCCACCCACCTTGGAAGTCGCCGCACTGGGAGCGCAGCTTCTCAAAAGTGATGTAGTGCCCGCTCTGAATCTCATTCAGCCGCCGCTGCACCACCAGCGCCGCCCCCGGCTGCAGGTGCAGCTGTGCCGCCCGGCCGCTGCCGCTGCTGTTGGTGCCGGTGCTGCTGCCACTGTCGCTCTTGGGCAGCAGCGGCGGCTTGCTGGGTGCTGCTGCCGCAGAGGGGCCGGGAGGGATGGCCGCTGCACCCTCGGCAGCAACTGTGGAGCGAGCTGAGTGGGCAGCCGGGCTGTCTGGATCTGCCACAACCACTTGGGTGCTACCCAGGCGCCGCACCTTGAAGCTGTTTGACCGACTGCTGCCAGCTGCCGAGTCGCCGCCCAGAAAGTGTGCCAGCGAAATGCTGCCGGAAGCGGCCAGGGAGGCGGCACTGCTGCACCTGCTCATCGTCTTGCTGCCTGCTGGAGCGGCGGCAGTGGCGGCAGCGGTGGCAGCAGCTGGCGGCGGCAGCAGACCTGCGGTGCCAGGGCGGCTGCCGCCGCTGGCGCTGGCCTGGCTGGGGGTCCCAGCCTGCAGGTGCACGTGCACCTCGGCTGTGCAGGTGCTGGTGCCGAGCCAGGGGCAGGCCGCCTGTGCACGCACCGCCGGCACGGTCGGCGGCTCCTGCTCGCTGTCTGCTCGGCCTCCCGCCGAGCCAGGGCTGCCGCAGCGGCTGCCGCTGCTGATGGAGAGCCGCTCAAATTGCTCGACCAGCTCGCCCACTGCGCCTCCAGCTGCAACCGCTGCAACCGTCTCCGGTGTGCTGCCTGCCTCAACTGCCGCACCGTCTGCCGCTTCAGCAGCTGCCGCCAGCTGGAGCTCCTGCTCAGCCTTTACTTTGTGGTGCCGCGCTGCAGGGCGGAAGCGCCGGCCACGGCTGGTCACACTTTCTTCAGAAGACGGCTGGAAATCGTCGTCTGAATCTGCCTCATAACCAGGGTCGTGGACGGGGCCGCCGCTGCCGCCGCTGTCCAGGCTGCTCACGGCGCTGTTGTAGGTGCTGCTCTGCGGGACGGACTCCTCTGCCGATGTGTCGCGGGGCGGCAGAGAGGTGGGCGCTGTGACAGGCTGCCGGCCCAGGTAAGCGGCGATCGCCTCGGCTGCGGTGGGGCTGCCCGAGGGGGGCGGTGCCGCCACCGCCGCATCCTCTGCTCGGCCGCGCGGCGTGCGGCGGCGGGGCTCAGACCGCACGCGCGCGCCCGCTGAGAAGCAGAACATGCGCGAGAGCAGCCCGGGCGCCCCCATTTTGGAGGGGCTGGCCTGGGTGCGGCCGTCTGCTGCGCGCGCGGGACCTTGCTGCCCTCCAGATCGACTAGTTATGTGCTTGCGAGCAACAAACGACGCTCTCTGCTCAGGGGGCCGATGCAGAGTCGGCTGGTGGGCCCCGTCCAAGAGCGCGGCGCGCACGAGCTGGCGGGCGGGTCGAAGGGCAGCAGCGCGCCAGTCTGCCTGTTGTTAGCACACGTTCTGGCAGCTTGCACACCTATCAATGCTACGACGGTGCTTGGCGTATCATTTGTTGGGCAGGCAGCATGGTGTGGCAGGGGGCACTTAAGCTGGCTGCCGCTCTCCTGTTCGCGCCTCCGGGGGCTAGTGGGCAGCACAGTCACGCTGATATTCGCTCGAGCAGCATACCCAAATGTGCTAACATGATAGATGGCAGGGTTTGATACACAGAACGACATGTCTTTCAAACAGCTGCCTCGATGCGCCAACGTGCTGCCGCTGCCGCCGCTGCACCACAGGAGCAGCGCAACTATGCCCCGGTTCCGCCATCGTTGCCGCCACTAGCGCTAGCTGCGCTGCGCCGCTGCTGCCGCTGTGTTTACAGGCCGCGCCAGGAGGACTGCTCTGAAAAGTCGTCCAGCTCTCTGCGGCACACCATGCGCTGCTGGAGCTCCAAGCAATCTCCCGGCTTGAGGCGCGCTACGTCTCCTATGCGATCCAGCGGCACGCCGTGCCGAAGGAACCAGACCAGCGCCACTGGCACGACCATTGTGAGCAGCAGCGCGGTGCCGCCCACAACGCCCACCAGCACGCAGCGCGTCTTGTACTTCCACCCAGCCTCCTGCGGTGGCAGGGCAGGGAGATGGGAAGCAGAAGCAGTTGATTTACTTGAGCGGTTCAGGGCAGATGAGAAGCAAACTGATGTACCTCAGGAGGGAATGATGCAATTGCATGCTGGGTCATCCCTCAACTGCGGTTGGGGCTCCATCAGCTGGCACCTATTGCAGCAGGCAGTGCCCGAGATGCCCCCGTCCTGCCGCGCAGCCACCGGCAAGGAGCCAACAGCTGGCTCCTTTGGTAGATGCTGCCATGCAACAACAGGTGCACTGCTCCCCCTTGTGGGAAGGTTGTCACAAACTTGCCTCATTGGGGTCGTAAAACGTTAGCTGGGGCTCTCCCGGTCGCCGCGGCTGCTGCGCTGCTGCCGGCCGCTTTTCCGCTGCCGGCGGCGGCGGTGCGGGCTGCTCTACTGGCTTGAGCTCCACACCCAGCAGCTGGTCCAAAGCCTCCAGAGTCTGCTTTGTAGTGGGTGCATCAGGGCCACTGCTGGGCCTGCTGCTGCTCAGGTCGGCGCTGCCCTCCGCTCCTTCCTGCGCATCGCCGCCGCCGCCACTGCTGCTTGCCGACGCCGCTGGCCTGTCGGCAGGCTGCGGGCCGCCCCGGGGCAGGCCGATCGGCCACCCCTTGCTCCACCTCGCCAGCCTGGCTGCGCGCAGCGGCTGCAGGCCCGGCTGCAGGCGCAGCAGGGCTTGAGCTGAAGGCGCCCGGGCGGCAGAGGCAGCGAGCGCCGGCATGGCCCTAGTGTGGATGTGTGCCGTGCAAGCGTGAAGCGATATGCTGCGATTTGGAGGGAGCCGACACCCCCATGCTGGGCGGCGGCGGCGGCAATCTCTGAAACGGCGGCGGCGAAGCCTGGGCAGCACCTCGAATGCTGCATGCCCAGTCCACTGTATCTGGGGCAGGCTTGTGCAGTGATACCAATGCGTGTCAAACGATTTCACTGTGGCGGCCAGGCTGCCCACCTGCATCACAGCCGCTTCCGATGGCCCACGCCCCCAGCGCCGGCATGCAGCGCCCATGAGCTCGCTACCATGCACCATCAGTCAGGCATCAAGCTGGCATTGCAACTGCCCGTGCTATTATACTGGCGACAGGCTGATGACAGTGAAAGAGGGTGCCGGCCTGCCCGGGAATGGGCCCTAATGCTGCCCCTGCCGCCACCTCCGGACCGCCGTGCCGCCGCTGGGTGCACACTGCCTGGCTGCTGTGGCATGCAAGCAAGCCCTACCGCATACATCTGATGCTGATGTGTGCAGGGCATTGAGGTGTTGGGCAGCTACGTACAAGTAACCCTAAGCTGCCAATGATCAGCAGATGGTGTGCGGAGGCGCACGCCACCCGGCTTGGCGGCCCTGGCGGGAGTCGCTGCATGCAGCTGCAGGGCCGCGCGCCGCTCCCTCGCGGCAGCAAATCGGCTGCCCGGCCCATCCAGCAGCACTATTCAACATGTCAGGGAGCCAGCTCAAGAGCCCGTTTGAGAGCGAGCAGGAGGGGGGCTCGCGAGCCAGCGGCGAGTTGCCGGACAGCAAGGCAGCGGAGATCGCAGATGGCAGCAAGCTGCACACCGATGGGGCCTCAGAGGAGGAGGAGGAGGACATCCCGCTGCTCAAGTGAGCTATGTGACCTACAAGCCGGTCCGCCCACAGGCCTGCGGCGGGGCCCTGAGAGGTGCTGGTGAAGTGTGTACATCGAGCCGACAGGCGCATCGCGCGCTTGCAGACCCGCCGGGTCAGCTGGGCCGCCGCCCGCCGCCGCTCCCGCCCTCACTGCCGCCGCTCAACCTGCCTTGCTGCCCTGCGCAGGTCGCCGATGGTGACTCGTGCACCCTTCATCCTGGTAAGCTCTCTCTCGTATTGGCTGTCTGCGGGGTGGGCGCAGTTGGCTGGGGCTCTCGCTGCAGCCGCGCCACCGCCGCCACTCCGACCACCGGCGGTCCTGCTGCTGCTGGCACCTACAGTGCATGCCTGGAAATGCTCACGCTGACGCAGGTGAACGAATTTTGCGAGCGCCTGGCGTACTATGGTGAGGGAGGACCCGGAAGCTGGGGCGAAACAGTGCTGGAAGGCAGTGGCACACACCATCAGCGTGACGCCGCCCAAGGGAGGCAGCTAACTCCACCAGCTTCCTCTGTTTGAATGGGCAGCGTACCTGAGCAGCTTGCCTGATGAACCGCCGCCCTGCCCTCCCCCAGGCATCGCAACCAACATCATCACATACCTCACTGGGCAGCTGGGCCAGAGCAACAGCTCAGCCGCCTCGGCCGTCAACGCGTGGAGCGGCACCTGTGGGTAGCCTGCACGCTTTGGAGGTCACAGTGTGGGGGCTGTGACCTTCGCACCCTGCCCTACGCACTGCTGCTCCAACGCTGCGGGATAAAGCTGCCACCAAGTTGGTCACCTCTTATAGTGTGCCTGAGCGCTGCCCTGTGCGCAGGCTACGTCACTCCGCTGCTGGGAGCCTTTTTGGCGGACGCGTAAGTTCCCGTTCGGTTGGAGGGATGCACCGTGGCAACAGGCTGGCTTGGACATGCACACTGTTGCCTGCACAGAAGTCACTCCTTACAACATGTCCATCGCAGACCTTCCGTTGTGATTCACTCCCAAACTGCTGCCACCTCGCTGACCCATACTCGCCCCCTGCAGCTACATGGGCCGCTACTGGGTCATCCTTGTCTTCTCGGTGCTGTACATGGGCGGCCTGGCCATGCTGTCCGCCTCAGCCGGAGACAGCTCGCTGCACCCCGCCACCGGGCAGCCGGCCACCAGCTCACAGACCGCCTTCTTCTGGGCAAGCATGTGCGTCCATGGTCATGCATTCAGATGCTAGCTGCTGCCGCTGGTGCCCCTGCTGCTGCTGCTGCTGCTGCTGGTGCCCGCCGCTGCTGCTGCTGAGGGAGGTGCCTCGGTCAATGCGATGCGCCGCAGCCGAGTTGAAGGTAGCACCAGATTAAATGTGTGCTGATTAGCGCATGCCGCCGCCGCATGCCGCTGCAGGTATCTGATCGCCATCGGCACGGGCGGCATCAAACCCTGCGTGTCAACATTTGGCGCAGACCAGGTGGGGTGCTGATGCATTCACACAGTGCCTGTAGACAATGTGCTGCCTTTTGCCAGCGGCTGGAATGGTTCTAGCTTCACTAGAGAGAAGCAGACTGGCTGAGTGAAAGGGAGTTGCCAGCGAGTGGCACTGCCTGACCGCACAGCACCACCAGCCGAGGGGGGCCTTCTGGCCCTCCCGCACATCACCAAACGGCACAGCCCAGCGCACCCAACGGCAGCGCCCGCCCCGCCCCTGACTGTGCAGTTTGACGAGAACAAGCCGGCTGAGGCAAAGCTCATCCCCCGCTTCTTCAATTGGTGAGTTAACCTCAGCACAGCACATGCAAGATGCTGGTTGAAAGCCAGCTTAGCTGTGTCCCTGCCAGGGCTTGATCGATCTGATCTGTGGGCCACAGAGCGTTTTGCCGCCTCTTTTGCACCTGGCCTGCCCAACCCTTTTGGCTCGTCTGACCTCTTCTCAGGTTCTACGCGTCCATCAACGTGGGCGCCATTATCTCGTCCACTGTCGTGGTGAACGTGCAGACCAACGTGAGCACCGCTTTTCTGGCAACCACGGTTGTGCAGTGTTGCACTATGCTGCGTGGCAGGGAATTGCATGCACATGTGCACAGCAGCCGTATGCCAAAATGCGGTGCCTCACTGCGCAGCTGTGCTGAGCACACTGCGCTTCAAGCAAGCAGTCTTGGCAAGCCGGCGATGCCGGCAGTGGCACCCCGCCGCTCCGACTTCCGCATGCTTCGGGCTGCCCATGCGCTTTGTGCAGGTCTCCTGGTTTGCGGGCTTCCTCATCCCAACCATTGCCTTTGCTGTGGCCATCACCGTGTTCGTGTCTGGCACCAGGCTCTACCGGTGAGTTGCTTGAGGGACAGAACAGCAGTTTGGCATCTCCGTACTCCAGATAGGTCTTGCTGTGCAGGCTGCATGCATGCTTGTGGCCATGCACGCACCATGCTGGTGTGGCTGCGGCAGCTGCGGCTGCGGCTGCGGCTGCTGGCTTTCGGCCGGCAAACCTGAGCAAACTTGCCTGTCAACCTGCTGCCTCCCTGGTGCCTGCCTGCCACGCAGGCGCATGCCTCCCGGCGGCAGCCCCTTCACTCGAATGGCCCGGGTGATTGGCGGCGCCTTTGCGCACTGGAGAGCCAAGGTCGGTCGGTTTCACCGGGGACGGCACTGCACCAGATTGGCAAACTGCACAAGCCGCTTTCAGCCTGGGCGGCTCCTGATGGGTGCAGGTGAAGCAGGACTTGACTGCTCGATCATGCCGAGAGTGCGTGCCAGCCCATAACTGCTGCAGGTGCCGGAGGACGCCAACCAGCTGCACGAGGTGGAGGGCGAGATGAGCACTGTGCCGGGCCAGGTCAAGCTGGGCCGGTGAGGCACTGCGTGCGTGTGTGGAGGGGGCACAGTTGCCAGGGACCCGTGCAGCAGGGTGTTAGTCTTTGCATGTGCACGCGCCACCGCCCCGCTGACTGGTCATAAACCTCGCGTGCTCATCAGTGGTTGGTTTGGCTATTGAGCTCGAACTGCTGGCCATGCTGTGCGTGCTGTGCAGGTCGCCCTCCTACAAGTGGCTGGAGAAGGCGTGCACGGTGACCAAGCCGGCAGGCTCGCCGGATCGCTGGCTTGTGACACTCACAGAGGTGTGGCCAGCAGCATTGAAGGCCGAGAGGCATTGAGGTGGTGCAGACGCCAGCTAGTGCAGCGTGGAATGGAGATGCTGCACTGTCGCATTGACAGACCCAGCTGTGCAAATTGGGAAGGCACAAAGTGGATGGGGGCAGGACGGTAATGGCAGTGCTGCACTGCTCTCACTTCACTACCGCCCAACCACACCTGGGCAGGTGGAGGAGCTGAAGTGCATCGTGCGCCTGGTGCCCGTCATGCTGACCCTCATTGTGTACAACGCAATTTACGCACAGGCGAGTGTGGCGCTGGGCACTGGGTGGGGAGCAGTGCACCTGCATAGTGGCAGCGGCAGCGACGGCGGCATTGGAGGCAGCGTTTGAGATCAGAGTCTACTGCTCTCCCCGGTTGGCCCCGACGCTGTTTGAAACTGCTGCTTCTCCTGCCGCGATCAGCGCCCGACCTTTGCCAAATCTAGTAACACCATTGGCAACTGCCTCTGCAGATGACCACGCTGTTCATCCTTCAGGGCGAGGGCATGGACACGCAGCTGGGCAGCATCAACGTTGCGCCTGCCACGGTCTCAGGTGCGCTGGAGGGCGGCTGCTTGCTCTGCATATGTTGGACTGCGATGATGCTTGGAACGCACTTGCTTGCCGACTTGCATGGCGCAACACTTGCTCATTCATCTGTGTGCCCTCCTCCTTGCCCCAAACACTGCCCTGTCCTGCAGTGCTGGACTGCATCTCGGTCATCATTTGGGTCATCCTCTGTGAGCAAACTTCATCATTCGTGATTGCTGGTGTTGGTTTGTGTGCAGCGGCAGCTGGCACATGCTGGCTGTGCGGGGCTGCATGCCCGACACGCCACTTAAGGCGTAACCTGCTGTATTTAATGACCCTAGTTGAGAGCAGCCGGTCCTGCAGTGCGCAGGGCAGTTCGTTGTGGCAGTTGTGTCCAATGCTTTATCGCCTGCCCTCCCATTCGCTGCAGACGACATGGTGATTGCGCCGTTCTTCAAGCGCCGCGGCCACCCCATCTCCCAGATCGTGCGCATCGGCATTGGTGAGCGGCCGTGCTCAGCTCTTTCAAATTGAAGCTGCATGGGATGCATTTTGCATGCGCACGGCTGTACTGCGTAATGCCTGGAACAGTGCAGCGACAATCTAGATAAGAGAGCAACGCAACCGCCCCGTAGAGGCCGGCTATCCCCGGCACCTGCACAGCCTGCTGGCACGCCGCTATACAGTCACCAGCCTCAGCTGCGCAGCCAAGCTAGAACTCAAACACACCGTATGTGCAATGCCCATGCAGGCTACTGCGTGGCCTGCCTGTCCATGGTGGCGGCGGCGGTGGTGGAGATCATTCGGTTGCAGGTTGTGGCGGACCACAATCTGCAAAACACGGACCCCACCGCCCCCGGCGCACCCGTCGTGCCCATGGTGCGTGCTGCCGCTGCTGCTGCGTGGTGCTCCAGTGTGTGCACCTGTCCAGCATTGCGGCTAAGCGTTTGCGTGCCGCACAGAACATCTGGTGCTGATGTGGCCAGCAGGGCCGGTTGCCATGCCGCTTCACGGTTTGTCGGCAGTGCCCGGACGATAAAGTTCGGAGCCTCAGAAGCTTCATCTGCCGCACGCCCTGCACCCTTGCAGTCCGTCTGGTGGCAGATCCCGCAGTACATGCTGGTTGGTGAGTGCCCTGCTTAAATCTAATGCTTGAGTTGCTGCTGGACAACAACAGCCGACCGATGCGGCAGACAGTTAGATGTGTATGCCGCGACCTCACAATCTAACCCTCCGCCTGCCTGCCTTGCCACAGGCTGCAGCGAGGTGTTCTCTATGATTGGCGCATACGAGCTCTTCTACTCACAGGCAAGCCGCCCCGGGCTTCAATCCGGACTTTCTTGGACAGCTGGACAGAGCGACCTGCCGTCTCCCGCCCGTCAGCTGAAGAGGGCATGTGAGGGAGGCCTGCTTGCAGGCGGCGCAGTTGCATTGCCGCCCGGCTGGTTCAGGACGCTCATGAGAGAGACCCAGATCCACAAATTCCTTGCGATCCCGCCTGTACCCTGCAGGCGCCTGATGCCATGCGGTCCACGTGTGCGGCCATGCAGCTGCTGGCGTCCGCCCTAGGCAGCTACCTGGCGGCGGCGCTTGTGTCGATTGTGCAGGCCATCAGCGGCGGCACCTGGGTGCCCGACAATGTGAATGACGGCCACATGGACTACTTTTTCTGGTGAGGGTGGCCACGCAAGGGGAGTATGGCACAGACCTCAGGCCTGCGTGCCAGCTACTGAAAGTGCCACCGCATGAGTGGTCCCAGGGCCGCTATGCGCCTGACTACACATGACTAATTAGTACTGCTTGCTTGTCGCTGCAGGATGATGGCCGTGCTCATGGCCCTCACTCTGGTTGTATACATCTTCATCGCTCGTGCCTTCCGGTACAAGCAGGTGTGGCAAGAGCATTGATGTAGATCGAGCAGGAGGGGTGTGCAATGGGTGGCACAGCATGTGTGCTGTGCCCGCCGTGCCATTTCATGCTGGGGAGGCCCTGCCGCGACCAGCAAGGTTCAGGAAGCAAAGAATGCCGCCGCTGCTGCCGTTGCTGCTGCTGCTGAGTCGTATCATCAAACCGCCTTCACATCAATGCAAACCTTGAAAGGATGTGCCTTGCTGCCTTCAACCAACCTTTGCAGGTCACCCACGAGACGATCAACCCCGAAGCTGGCCGCATTGCCCCAAAGGTTTGATGCAGTTGAAACAAACCTCCTGTCTTTCCCACGGAATTGCAGGTCACCCATGAGACGATTGACCCCGAAGCCATGGCGCTGGCCCCTGATGGCCGGGGGGCACTGCCCTTCTCAATCGGCGTCGTGCGCAGTGAGTAGCGGTCATCTTGTGCTGCGCATGCTGCGCCTGCCCCGGCGTGCGCAGCAGACGGGCGGCATGCCTGCTACCAGCAGGTGCAGCCCGCATGGTTGCAGGAGGCGGCAGGGAGCATGCCGTAGCTGCCCTATGCTGGCGCCGTGCCCTTTCCCCTCCAACCGTCTTGCCTTTTGCCCTGCCATGCAGGCATGTCTGCGGACATCCACCAAGGCATGCCCCGCCAGGTGAGGCCTGTTCATTCTGTGGACACGGCAGAGAAGCAGACACGCTGTGCTGCGCTGCTGCCCGGGCTGGCAGGTCGCGCTGTGCTGCTGCCCGGGCTAGCAGGCCCAGCGGCTTCTGTGCCCGCTGTGCGCTCTGGACCAGCGCCAAGTACCCGCCCATGCCCTGCAGTGTCTCACGCATCTTGCACTTACCCACCATTTATATCAACTGCAGGACTCTCTGGAGCTGCACCACAAGATGAGCGGCGGCCTCAGTGGCTCTTCGCTCTCGCTGGCCCAGCGCCGCAGCCGGCGCGTCGGCAGCGGCCCCGTCGTGCTGCAGCCCGTGCCCGAGCAGCCCTCTGCTGCGGAGGCTAGCGCCAAGCAGCAGGCTCCCGCCTCGTGAACTCAACCAACATTGCCTGGAGGGCGCAGCGCTGCTGCGCTCAGCAAAGCGTGCACAACACGCAGGGGCTGGACCAGGTAGCGGGCGCTCGCGCGCAACGCCGCCTGTGCTGTCCCCCGCGTGACGGGAGGGATCACCGTTTGTGTTTTCATTTCAATGTGTGTTTCAAGAATCCATTTGCGTTTCTCTCCCTTGTACCGTCCACCCGCTGTCCCACCCCGGCAGTCTGTGGCCTGCCTTCCCTCTGTTTTTTGCACGGCTCGCCTGCACGCCACTGTCCGGCCGGTGAGCAATCTGCAGTGTAAGGTGCTGCAGTTCTTTGTGTGAAGTTTTCGAATTTCAACTCCCTATGTGCTTTATCTGCCTTCCGCCAGTTTGTTCCCCACGATCTTCCAACTGTTGCCCGTCTGTGCCACAGTGTGCGCCCCTTGCACCTGACCACTAGTTGTATGGTTGCCACAAGCATGGTGTAATCCTGCAGGCACGCTAACTGCTGCAGGTTGGATCGCAACCGTTGCCTTGGGATGAGAATCACGGAGCCCTGGCTCAGTGGGAGGTCAGCCATGCTACAACATTAGCGGCAGGGCAGGAGGAGCATCGGGCGCCAGGCGGGCGGCTGCAGGAGGCCCACTAGCGCCTGCGGCAGGCCCTGCCACGCTAGCCCCTGCACGTACCGGGATCTTTTGCTTGACTCCACCTCCAGGTGGTGCTGCTGGCACGTGGAAAGGTCTGAGGCAGTAGTTGGTGAGCGGCGGAGCGGTTGGGCGGCGGTTGCTCGGGCCTCTTGGACGGGGAGCTGTGGGCGAGCGACATCGCTGTGAGGCCTCAATTGAACGCGACAGGGGCTGAAGACCGACGGAGAATCGAGAAACGAGTGCATGGAGGATGGGTTTGCGTTGATGAGGGACAGCGCTCTCATTCGCCCGCATCTTGCGCCGCTCTGTCACCAGCGTCCTCTGTGAGGCTCAGAGCCACTCTTGTAGCGATGGCGACGGCAGGAGGGTTTGGAGCGGTTGTCGCCGGCCCGCTGGAGGACCTGCAGCTGCCTGATGCTGCTTCAGACGTGAGCAATGACCGACAGATGGGCCGCAGAGCGCCCCGCCGCTGGCCTCCGCCACCCGCCGCCGCCGCCGCCTGCCGGCACCCCCGCTGCTCCGGCTCGACCGCAATGTCTGCTCCACCCGTCTGCCCCATCCGCACAGCCACCGCCGTGTCGTGCCATCCAGCTGCCACCCTTAGGCAACCTGGTCACGAAGGAGTACACGCTGAAGCGGCTGGTGGACAAGGCGAGAGGGTGGGGGTGGCTGGCTGGCAGGAGGGGTCCGCCGCCGCTGCCGCTGCCGGCTTGCCGGCGGCAGTCGTCAGCGCGTTATCAGCGTACAGACCAGCCGCAACCCATGCGCGCTGTCCCCCCCACCTTTTACATGCGCAGGGACAACTGGAGGAGCTTGACACCGCAGACATGGAGTGGAACCTGAAGCACTGCACGCTGCGCACAGTGTGCGGTGGCGAGGCGGCGGTGCACATTGTCCGCTGGCGCACGCCCCCTGGCCTCGCTCCCTGCGCCATCGGCGACGGCCGCGAAGTGGCCATCAAGGTCTATCACAAGCCGGACGGCCCCGGCTTCCTGAAGCTGAACAACACATGGGACATGCAGCAGGAAGGTGGGCGCGCCAGGGGAGCGGGGAATCCAAAGGCCGCACTCTGCTAAGTCAGGTGCCCACCAAGCCTCATACCTCCTCTCCTCCTCTTCCCCGCAGCCGACTTTGGAAAGTTTAATCTACAGAAGGAGGTGGGCTTGCCTCTTCAATGAAGGAGTACAGGGGCTAGCTGTCCCACTGCCCTCCGCTCCCACTGACCCCCCTTCCGGTGCTGCTGCTGCAGGTCAACATGTTGGACATCCTGTGCAGCTCTGGGCACAAGGCCTCCACGCCACACGTCTGCGGCATCTTCCGCCGCATGGAGGGCCCAGACCACCTGGTGAGAGGCAGCGTTGCTTGCGTGGCAGCGGCAGCTGCTGTAAAGCCTTCCAGCATTGTGGCACCCTTCTGGCGCTTGTGTGGAACACGCTGGGAGTGCCCACGCCGCCTGCCGATCCTCAACCCCGCTGCCCTGCCGCAGCCCCTGCACGGCTACGTGATGCCGCTCTACGAGCATGGCTCGCTCGCCTCGCTGCTGCGAAACACCTGCCAGAGGTGCGCACACGGCTTGCCGGTGTGCGGGTGGGCCTGGCCTGCTGCATTTGCACCTGGCATTGGTGCGTGCACCTGCCTGCTGCCACCTCGCCTGCTGCTGCTGCTGCCCTGCCTGCTGCCTCACCTCTTCCTCCCTCCCTTTCCCTATCAACCCATCCAGGCTCATCCCCGAGTCCACGTTCATGAGCTTCTTCAGCGCCCCCAAGCTGGCGGGTGGGGGACAAATGTGCCTGCGCCTGGCCGGGTGATGCATGCCATTTACCAAGGTCCTAGCACGTGCCCACCCCAGATAGGAGTTTCTTATGCGGCACCCCTCCAACAGGTCACTATGCGACGCTGCACAAGGTGCTGCTGCACCTGAGCACAGCTGTGCCTCGAGACGCGGAGCCCTCCGCACGTCCTGGCCTGCTGCTGCAAGACATCAGGTGGGTGGGTGCTGGGTGGTGGTTATGTATTCTGTGAGGCTGGCGACCGGGATGGCAGGGATCAGAGGCGGCAGTACTGCTTCCTGCTCTCCGCCTGCATAGCATTGGCATGCCAACCGGCCTCAGGCATGTCACCCTCCTGCCCTCCCTCCCTGTCCCCCCTCGCTGCCGGCAGCTCCAACAATGTTTTGGTCCAAGCAGACGCTGGGGGCGGCTGCACCCTGCTGTTCTCCGATCCCTCGCAAGCGCAGCTGGCCAGCTGCCTGGAGCGAGAGCGGTGCGTGCTTGAGCCGCGCCGTGGCTGCCGTTGTCGCCGCGCTGCCGCTGCCATCGTGCTGCCGGCCCGTCGCCTTCCCTGCCCCCCTTTGCCGTGCAACTGTTGGCAGGCCTGACACAGAGCGCCAAGTGCATCCTGCTACAATATCACATTTCACAGGACTGGTTTTACTGCAACATGGCTGTGGGGCTGCTTCTCCGCCGCTCACAACAAGTTTGACCCGCTGGCCGACGTGTTCTCGCTCAACATCGTTTTCTTGGAGGTGCGCGGCTCGGCCCTGCTTGGCCCTGCTGGAGTCTGCTTGGATGCAGGCACTTCGGCGGTCGTTGCAGGTGCATAGCAAGCACTCGCTTGTAGGGGTATGCCACCAAAGCTCCGTAGCTCCAACCCAGCGTGGCTGTTGTTGCCCTCCCGCAGGTGTGGGCAGTGGCGGAGGGCAGCCCAATCACCCTCTTCGACCTGGCAAGCACCATACAAGTCAAAGGCGACCTGTGAGGCCGGCACACTGCACTGCTGTCGCTGTCGCCGTTACATTCGTACGATGCGCTGCATTGAGCAGTACCAACCAATCCCCGAGACTTCTGTTCTCAACCGGCACAGGGGAATGGGCGTCACCTTCCTGCGTGCACAGTGCGTGGCCATCCTCAAGCGCCGCCAGCGCAGCAGTGATGCCTGCATCGTGCCTCGCGGTGCCCGCTGCCTTCCGGTTAGCGCGGCTTGCTGGGGTTGAGGTTGGCATGGCACTGGGCACCCTGCATCTGCAGTTGTCTGAGCTGCCAGCGATCGGACAAGTGTGTCTGCCTCCTTTACGCTCTCCGCCTGGCTGTTGGAGCAATCGATCATCGTTTCCCACCCCCTTGCCGTGCCCTGCACCCCCACTAACCAACTGCAGCTCTCCTGGCTGCACCTGTGGGCGCTGCTGCTGGGCACCTCTGACTTCAAAAGCGTGGAGGAGCTGTCCAGCGGGCGGCGCCACCGCCGCCCCTCCGCCGCCGACATGACCGATGTGGCCGCGCGCCTGGCCAGCATCTCCAGCAAAGCAGAGGTGCGCTGGGGTTGACTGGTTGGGCAGGGTGGGAGAGGCAGCCGTGCATGCATGCATCTTGCAGACTGCTGGGCTGCTTGAGCCGCAGGTGCAGGCCGTGAGCGCCATTGGCTCTGATCCTCCCCTGCCTCTTTCTAACCCCACGCCATGACAGGCACTGGGCGGCAGCAGTCTTGACATCACTGCCGCAGCGCTGCAGGAGCCTGCCGGTGTGTTGCTGGTGCAGGAGTGTGTTGAGCTGCACGCCATGCTGGCCCGCCTCACCCGCCCCCCAGATGAAGCCGACCTGCTGCCGCTGGTGCGACTGCTTAGGTGCCAGTTTGGTCGGGCCCGTGCATGCTGTAGTGCTTTAGCAGCAGGGCCTGGCCTTATGCCTGATGCCACGGTTCGCCCTCCCTCGGTCTGCCCTCACAGGACGAGAGCCTGGGCTGGGTGGGCTACCACTTCCTGCGCCAAGACCACCCACTGGTGGTGGCCATGCACGAGAAGGTGGGCGGGCGCTGGGCTGGGCTGTTAGTCATGCATTCGGCAGCGCGTTGGCACGCGCCTGTTGTCACATAAACAACCGCACGACTGATTGCTCGTTGCACCTGCCTCTCACCCGCAGGGGGCAGTGGCCGTCCAGGCAGACGGCTTTCCGGCTGCTATTGATCGGCCTGAGTTTAGCGAGACATGGCTGGGAGCTGTGCACGTGAGCCTTTCTGCAGTGCTGGCTGCTGCGTAGCTCCAGCCCGCTACTTTCTCCTCGGCCCTGCTGTGCACTGCGCAGTCACGCCTGCTCTGGCTTTCAGCAGCCTAGCACCCTGCGCACAAGCACCTCCTCCGGCCAGCGCAGTACTCGCCTGACGTGCCCTCTCTGCGAGGTGCTGTGCCTGATGACATTTTGCCCTGGCGGCTAGCGCAGCGCTGGCCCAGTGTGGTCATTCCACGAGCTTCTGTGCCTGCTGGATCCAAACCACCAGCGTCGCAGCCACCCGCCGCAGCTGCCTCAACTGCTTCGACAGCAATGTGTCAGCCGCCACCGCCTGCACCTGCTGCTGCGCCCACCGCCTCCCAGCTGCAGTCAGCACCAGTGCCTGCCGCAGCTGCCGCGCCCATTGCGCCGCTGCCACCTCTGCTGGTGCACCCGCTTGGTCCAGCCATGCCGCTGCATGCGTCAGCTGCTGCACCAGCACTGCCCGCTTCTGCTTTGCTGGCACCGCCCGCAGCAGAGCTGTCAAGCCGCACCGTGGCTGGCGGCCCTGGCGGTGCCTCCCCTGCCACCAGCGGCTGCAGCGGGGTGTCTTCTCCCAACAAGCGCAAGCGTGGCGCGGATCCGGAGCAGGTGAGGCATGCAACTGCATCTGGTAAACATTGGGCATTGCTGGCACTACATTGGGCACTGTTGGCGCAAGTGATCACGCCGGCAATGTTGAACTCGCCATCTGAACCAACGTGGTGCAGGATGTGCGGCTGCCAGGCAGCGTGTTGCGCTTCACGGCCACCCGGGGCGGCTCCCTGACCGGCCTGAGCGCCTTCCGCCTGCCGCCACGCATCACTTACAGCAACTGGTTTGGTTGGATGGCGGTGCGTGCATGGTATGGTGGTTGGGTGCAGTCTGATCAATGCCTGTCTGTTGGTAAGCCATGTGCATGCAAGCCCAGGCGTTTAACCGCCTACCAACTCTGCTCCCTCCTCCCTTGACTCACCCTCGCGTGCCATCCTCTCCTTCCTGCATTGCGCAGGCCAAGCTGTGCGACCGCTTCCAGTCAGACGTGCACAGCCTGCTGGTGCAGAAGCAGGGCCCCTACACCGCCCTGTTGGAAGCGTACGGCCTGCAGCCCGCCCAGCTGGACAGCCTGGTGCAGGGCGGCGGCAGCGGGCGTGCCTACCTGGAGCTCTCCGGCGCCAGCTTCCTGCCTGGCGGTGACACGCAGGTGGGTGTGAGGGGCGCTGGTATTGGATGGCACTGCTTCCTCTCTTGCTGTGCTCCGCTGAGCAGGAGGACCACCAAACAGGTCAGTAGACTGGTGTTTGAGAGCGGGTTATGTGGGTGCGTTGAATCAGCTGCACCTGCCCCTGCGTTGATTAGGTGCCAAGATTGGTCCCCAATGCCCTGTCACACAGGAGGCCCCCGCCACCTTCAGCAGCGTGGCTCCCATCATCTCGCGCTGCACCGTTCCGGGGAGCGGCAAGGACGACCAGCAGATTGTGTGCGGCGGCGGCACGGCCGAGGAACAGGCGCAGTTCAGCACGGCACTGCAGGCTCAGATCAAAGCCACCAAGGGCCTGACCCAGGGCGCCCCGACTGCCATGCTGCTGCGCATTACTGCCGCGGCGCTGCCTGGTGGTACAGCTGCTTTTGTGCCATGGGTGGAGTATGCATGGGAGGTGCCCGCCGCTGAGCTGGCCGACATGGCTGCGGTGGCCAAGAAACTCATGGGCGGTAAGTAAGCAGTACTGTGGATGTAACATGACTGAAGACAGGTCTTGGGTTGCAGACCACAGGGTCTCAGGAAGCATACTTGGGTGGCCGGCATGCATGCTACAGTACAACACGCATCAACCAGCCGAGCAGAGCTGCCCTGCCATGCCGAGGCCTCTGCCCGGCCCCATGCCGCCCCAACCATGTGGTAGTGGCAGTGCACCCCTGCCGCAGGTGGCCATTACCTGGCATTTGGGCTTCATACGGCGCGGACAGACTTGTACGGCGGCTCAGCCCTGCATACGACAGGGCAGCGCGTGCCCCACGGATGCTATGGCGGATGCCAGCACGCTGGGTAGTACATTGCTGCCCAGCCACTTGAGCCAATCCTCGCTGAAACACATATGGTGACTTGAGTGGTGACAGTCGTGGATATGGAGCCTGGCACATTGGAACACAGGTGAATGCTGCGCTTTTGCGAAGGGGCATTGATCGCGGCTTGGGAGGCGGCAGGCATGCCAGGCGGGCGGCGGCACCGGCAGTGATGATCACCTCTCCTGCTGTTGATGTGCAGCTGTTGTCAATCCGATCACGGGATCCCGCAGCCTGCCCAAGCCCGCTGCAAGCCAGCGTGGATGGCAGCCGACCATTTTGATTTGTTTGCGCTGCCCAAGCCGGCCCTGGCGCTGGTGGTGGCAGCCCTGCCTCACGCGGATCGGTGAGAGTCGCTGCAGACGAACGTCAACGCGCAGCGCCCTTGGCCAGCTTCCCGCCGCCGCTGCCGCCGTCGGGCACGGCCTCAGCTCGCCTCTCCACCTTGCACCATCCACCCGTGCAGGGAGCTCCTGCCGCTGGTGTGCCGCAGCTGGGCGGAGGCTTTTGCAGCCGAACCGGCGGCCAGCACCCAGCTGGTGGTGCACGTCCGCAAGCTGGAGGGATACCCGATGTGGCAGCGGGTGCTGGCGGCTCGCGGGCGGCACACAGAGCAGCTCACGCTGCACACGGCCTGTGAATCTGCAGACCTGCACGGCTCTGCGTATGTTGGGGGCTTGTCCGAAGGCAGCTATGACTCCCATGACGAGCAGTACGACAGGTGACTGCACGGCTGTGGGCTTATCGCCGGCATGTTTGGCCGTGGGACTCGATGCCTGCCGCTGTTTGAGCTGCAAGCACTATCTATACGTGTGGTGCAGCAACAGGGCCGCTGTTGGTTGTTGCGGTTGCTGCGGCAAGCACGCCTGTGCTGCACGCAGCCTTCTACCTCCTCCCACCACCTGCATTACCCCACCCACACGTGGAACTGCAGTGAGGGAGAGGAGCTCGAACCGGAGGCCGTTGCCCTGGACACCAAGCTGCTGCGCTGCTTCGCAGGCGGCCGCCTGCGCCGCCTTACAGTCGTTGGCTGCATCGCGCACAGCGCGCTGCGCGGCCCTCTGGCGGCGGGCGGCACCCTTCAGCACTTGGAGCTGCGGCACACTGCGGCAGAACAGGGCTGCTGCGGGATGGGGACCAGCTGCTGTGCGCGGCGGCTGTTGGACGGAGTGGAGGGGGATGAAGATCTGGCGATGCTGGCCGGGCTGGGGGCGCTCAGCCTGCGGCTGCCGCAGCTGGAGGACCCACTGCTATTGCTGGACGATCTGGCTGGCTGCTCAGGCCTGACAGCACTGGAGCTGGGAGGCGTGTCAACCGAGAGCTATGGAGACGAGATGGAGGATTTGGCAAGCCTGACCAGCCTGCGCCGCCTGGTGCTGCGAGCCGAGGTGGGCTGCCTGGGTGTGTGGGCGCTGCCGACGCAGGTTGCCGCCGCCGTTGACACAGTTTGTTTGCCAGGGACAGCAGCTTTTCCAGGGAGCAGCGTTTTGCACATTGCTTGCCTGTGCATTCGCCTCCATCGCCGCCAACCTGCTCCTTCACCCACCGCGTGGGCTTGGCCTGCTGCGACCACACTCGCCCCGGCCTGCTGCACCACACTCACCCCGAACTTCCCTCCCCCTGCCTGCCCCAACAGAACAGCAACCCCAACAGGTACGCCTTCCACAGCGGAGCTAGCGCCGACCTGCACCTGGGAGGCAGCCCAGAGGGCGGCGGCCAGTTCCCGCTGGCACCCCTGTCCCGCCTCACCTGCCTGGTCCTGGCAGGCAGTACCGGCGCCCACCCGGGGCTGGGCCGCCCCCTCAACTCGTACATTGGGGCCAACCCGCCGAGCCTGGCGGGCATTGGCATTGGCGAGGGGCTGGCCGGGCTGCCGCAGTTGCGGGAGCTGCACATGGATGGGCTGGTTCAGGCAGTGCCAGCAGGTGGGCGGTTTGTGGCAGGGATGGGACCGGCCAGGGCTACATGTAGGCTAGATGGCGCAGCATGCTGCACAAAGGCCAGTGTGCATACGGCTGGGGTGTATGCTTTGGGCAGGGTGCTGCTCTTCCCGCACCACGGCAAAGCCTTATACACTGGTGCCAAGCCGTGCCTTCCCAGCCGCGTGCAAGCTTGCCCATGCAGCCCGCTGCACCCACTGTGCCCTCTGCCCCTTGCAGACCTGTGGCAGTGCACGTCCCTGTCGCGCCTGGTGGTCCGCAGCGCCGTTGACTCCGGGGCTGATGAAATGTGGGCCGAGCTGCCTCCTCTAGACGGCGCCCGCCTGCCGCACCTGCGCGCCCTGTGCCTGCGCGGCTGTGCCGCCCCGACCAGCTTGGCGCCCAGCATTGTGGCAGCAGCACCGCAGCTCACCGCCCTGGCGCTGGGCGATTTGGAGTTCTGGAGTGATGGCGCCGGCGGTTCAGGCAATGCAATGGGCCTGGCCCAGCTGGCCCAGCTGACCGCCCTGCAGGAGCTGGATCTCTCTTCATTTTACGTAAGGCTGTGTGCATGAGACTGTGTATGGTGCTCTGTTCCGGAAGGGGGCGTTACAGCCGTGTTGCATGCCGGCAGTAGCTGCAAGCATGTCTGCCAGCGCGTTGCAGACCTAAGCGACCCTAATGCAATGTTTGGCCGGGCCGATTGACACCAAGGGCTGGGACTATGCGCCTACTTTGCTGATCTCACCTGCCTTCTATCTCTTTTATTTCCCCTTGACCGCAGATACGCCAGAAGGGGTGGGACGAGGTGCTGCCTGCTCTGCAACCTCTAACGTCCCTGCGCATCCTCCGGTAAGGGCACAGTGCTGCAGGCATGACCACTTGCCCGCTCGCTTGTCATGGGCACAGATGCCACCTTGCGCCTTTCGGAGGCTGCTTTACGATTTCCCATGCGCACGGGGCATTGGTTTTGAATGCTAAGCAGCTGGATTTGCGTGCTGAACCTGGTAAGCTGCCCTTGTTGCTGCCTTCCGCAGGCTGGCGGACTGCGATCTGCGCAACCTGCCCGAGCAGGGGCCGTACGCACGACTGGAGGTGGGCCAGCCTGCACTGCGAAGAAGTGTGTGCAGGCCTCGCTCTGGCTGACTGCGCTCAGTGCCGTTGCTCTGCTGCTGCCGCCGCTGACCACACCTGCCGTTTATGCAATAGACATGTCTTGTTTGACCTCCACAGGAGCTGGACTTGTCTGAGAACCACCTGCTCGAGTGCCCAGCCTGGCTGCCCGGCGCCTGCCCCCGCCTGCGTGTGCTCAACATTGGCTTCAATGGAGAGGAGAAGGGGACGTACGAGGACCCTAATGCCATGGCTCTCACGCCGGCGATTCGTGAGCTGGCGACGCGGTGAGGCAGGATGTGTGTGGTGCAAGCTGGGTGGTGGTGGCCGTGTGGCCGCTGGTAAGCTGCTGGTAAGCTGCTGGGTGTACTGAAGAGCACGGAATGGAGGTTGCCAGTGTTTCTGTGCTGTGCTGTCCTGACCACGGCTACCCTGCTTGCCTGCCTGTCCTGTCATGTTGGACTGTGCAGGAGCAGCGGCGCCCGGTTGGAGGTGCTGACTGTCACCTGGGCCAACTACTTCCGCCGCGGTTGGCAACTTCAAGAGGTAAGCAATGCTCAGCAGCAGTAGCAGCTTCAAGTGCCATTGTGCTGACCAGCCGCTCAGCAGCAGTCTATTGCGTTGTCGCAGCGGCTGGGCAGGCAGCCCTGCTGCAGCAGCCGGCGGGTGGACTGGAGCTGCTGCTGCTGCCGCTGCTGACTGGATACACATCCTGAGCACTGCTGGGCAGGGGGCAACCTGCTGGCAAGCCACTGCCATAACCAAGGGCTCCGATTAATGTAGCCAACTGAAGCCATTCCCGCCTGGCTTGCTGCAGCTGGAGCCCCTGGAGCGGGCAGCCAGGGCCATTCTGGATGAGCTGCTGGCGCTAGAGGAGGCAGGGCAGCTGGAGCTGCGAGTGGCAGACCAGCGATTCCTGGAGTGCCTTGAGCAGCCGCGGCACGAGAGCTGGCTGTGAGGCGGCAGCAGGCGCCGGCTGCGGACGGGCTTGTACAGCTGGACTGCGCAGGACACAGGGATGCTGCTGCAAGCCGGTATGCCAGCAGCGCACGTCAGTTGCAGTGGGCGTGCTCAAGTTGGGAAGTTCAGCCCCGTCTGTCGCCTGCCGCTCTCCCTGCCTACCTGCCTCTGCACCGCAAGGCATGCCCCACGCCGCTCGCTGCCAGGCAGACTATTGTGCTGTGTTTAATTTATGCAATGCGGTGAAGACATACACTCAGCAGCTTGGCCAAACAATGCCTGTTGTGGGGGACTGCAGGGTGTGGGCTAAGTGATGTTGCAATGCTGACACGCAGGCGCCGGGCTTCGTGCCGGGCATGGCCAGGCAACGTCCAGGCCCGCACTCAGCGCGTCGCAGCCATCTGATTCGCACTGAACCTACGCCAGAGATGCAGCTGCGACCATGTACATGACCACCGCCTCCAAACACGATATTTCAAAGGCGCTGCTGCCCGCGGGCCTCCTCCTCGTGCTTGCCGCTCTGCTGACTGCGGCCGTGCTGCAGCGCGAGCGATCGGCGCTGCAGCTGCCGGGCGGTCGCCAGATACCTGCGGTGGCGGCGGCAGCGCAAGCGGCGGCGGGCGGCGCTACCCCTGCGCCGCTGCACACTTGCAACTTATCCCTGGGCAGCGACCCACACTGGACCGCCCGCTGCGATCTGCTTACGTATTTGTGCGTGGATCAGGGCACCTTCATCCTGCATGGGCAGCAGTATCAGCCGGCGCCGGGCCGACCAGCGGCGCCGCTGCCCGTCCTGCGCACGCCGCCCGGCGTCAAATACATTGTGCCCTGGACTGGCGATGTGGCACAGGACCTGCACATGGAAGTGGAGGTGAGAATGGTCAGGCAGCTGTCAAGATGGGGCTGCTGCGATTGCCAGGGTGTTCACGCGCTGGGCACTGTCGCAGCCTGGGGCAGCTGGCATGCCTGCTGCTGAGGTGGCGCACTCGACCGCACCATGCTGCCCCCTCCTCCTGCGTGGTGCTGCCCCCATTTCCTGTACTACCTCGCAGGCTACCTTGCACCACCAATGTCGGTCCCTTCCACCCAAACCGCCTGCAGGCTGGGCGGCCCTACTACTCCTTGATTGAGATGCCACGTGTGCGGGCAGCACGCATTCGGGAGGGGGCACCCGATGTGGCCCGCCCCGCCTTCTCCTCCTGCACCCTGCCCATCGTTTGGCTGCCCAGCTGGCAGGAGAACTTTTACCACGCCTACCTAGGTGTGGAGTGTTCATTTAGCAGTACACCGTATGCGGGGTTGCCGCGGTGCTGCTCAGTGGGGTGCGCCTGCCAGTCCTGCCACTGTCCTAGCGGTGCTACCAACGCACATGGTTGCCTGCTCATGGCTGCCTGCATGTGCCCTTGCAAGCGGTATGTGCACACGTGCCCCCACCCCTCACTGCCTCCAAGCAGTCCCATCCCACCTGCCGCAGAGACGGCATCGGTACTGCACTCCCTGCTGGGCGCTGTGCCCTGGGCGCAGCATGCCAAGCTGGTGATTCCCACACCAGAGGGGCTGGCCATGCCCGCCTACCTCCCCGGCCTGCTGGCACCCCTGACCAACTCGAGCGTCGAATCGCTGGCCGATTTTAGTGCACGTGGCACACCGACAGCAAGGCCAGGAGAGCAGCAGGCACAGCAGGTTCAAAGAGACAGCTACAAGGGCAGCCGCCACCGATGCTTCCGCCAGCTCTACTGGTGTGGGCAGCAGCAGTGGGTCGGCACCTACCCCCTCACTGCGTTTGGGCAGCGCCTGCTGCAGCACCACGGATACACGCCGCCGCCGCCGCAGCCGCCAAGCCTGGCGGCCCAGGCGAGCGCAGTTACCGGCAGCAGCAACAGCAGCAGTGCAGCAGCATCAAACGACCCAGCAGCAGCATCTGCGGGAGCAAGGAAGGCGCAGGCGCCTCGGCAGCAGCGGCAGCGGCGGCAGTTGCGCGTGCTGTTTCACCACCGGGCAGGAGCCAGCCGCCAGCTGCTCAACATTGATGAGCTAGTGGAGGCCTGCAACACCTGGCGGTTTGTGCCGCAGGGGCCTCTATCAGCCCAGACGGCATCGGCCCAGCCGGCGTCAGCCCAGCCGCTGGCAGCCAACTGCTCTCGGGTGACTCTCGGTTCGCTGGAGGCCACGCTTGCGGCAGCACAGGAGGCTGACGTGATGGTGGGCATGCATGGCGCCAACCTGGTGCGAAGGAGCTCCTTGCTTTCTTGCGGGGCTTGCCCTAAGGGTGGCGGCAAAGGCGAGGTGTTGCTATGGTTTGCGCACTGCTGTGCTGCACTGCGTTCTGCGTTGGGAGTGGCGGAGATCTCGCAGCCGCCAAGGGCCCCCTTGTCTTCCACATCACCTGCCGTCCTTACTCCCCCTTGTTGCTCCCGGCTGCCACCACCCTCGCTGAGCAGATGAGCGGCTTCCTGATGCGCCCCGGCGGCATTGTGATCGAGGTCTGGAACTACGGCTTTGTGGAGGGGGCCGCCGCTTTCCTTAACGCCGCACAGCAGGTGCGTGCCCCGGATGCCAGGTTCTGCCAGGTTCCTTGCGCCCTGCTTCAGCGCTGCCAATCTCGAGGTCAACCCGCCCTGCTCTGCCACACTACTTTCTGCCACGCAGCCCAGGTTTTGGCCACCTGCTCTGGTTCGATACAACATTGCACGTTCGCCCGTTCTCACTTTCCCTGCCTGCCCATAGGATCCAGATCTGGTCACCAGCTGGTGGACCCTGCAAGTGAGCGACCCAGCCCTGTCACAGCCCGGCCCCTACGAGGCAGCAAAGCAGGAACCCGTGCAGTTCTGGGCGAGGGACCGCAATGCGCGAGTGCCCTGGGATGCGCTGCGACTGGTGCTGGAGGCAGCGGTGGCAGAGGCGCCGCGGGGCGGCACCGATGCATACCGCGCTGCGGCTGCGGCGGGTAACCACTCGTGGACGGTGCTGCCGGGGCGGCGGCTGGTTCGAGCCGGCGGCGCTGAGCAGCCCTGCTGACGCTGATCGGCGTGCGAGTGACCGCTCAGTGGTTTCATGCTTGTATATTGTGCACCACATCGCCGCCCACCAACTGCCAAACTCCTTAGCTGAACCTGTGTTGCTGCATTTCTCCCGCCCATTGCCTCAGCCCTCTTGCCAGATTCCATAGGGCTTTCTGCTGCTTCAAGTGTGATCGTGTGTCAGTGCCATTACATGCGGTGCCGCAAAGTGATGTCAGGCAAGGGGGCCGCCCCCTCAGAGCGCTTGCTGCTGCAGCTGCTGCGCTAGCGCCGCCGCGGCGCCGCCGCTGCCGCCGCTGCCGGCGGGGCGGCTCAGCAGCAGCGTGAACTCTGCCCGCCCATCCTCGCCGCCCAGCTCGTGGTCCTCCTGTGGAAATGGTACACAGCACAACACGGGTTTGTTGTCAGCGAACTGGGTAGTACGCGCAGCAGAAATGGCGCTGATCAACACCAACGCCGCCCAGCTTCTGCTGCCCAAAAAACGCCTCCAAACTTGACCAGGTGTCAGCAGCGAGCCTGCTCTCATTTGCCCAAAACTCGCCCATGTCCCCTTCTCACCCGCGCAAGCTCCTCCTCTGCTGCGGGCCGCTGGCTGGCAGGCAGGATGCTCGTCCCCAGGCTCTCCCGCACATAGCCGTCCTGCAAACAGAGGCCAGGCGGGCATGGGTAAATGCACGCAAGAAGCGGCTTGCACGGGCGCCCGCGCGCAGGCGCTCTCGCACAACAGCCACTCTGTGAGACAGCGCAGCAGACAACCAGACACAGCGGCAGGTGTTGACACGGGTTCGCACCTGGCTGGCTAGCACCGCCGTCAGGTCCAATGCTGCGCTGCCCTCTGCCGCCGGCTTCAAGTCGATGTACACAGACACTGCGGGTGGTTTGCGTTTGGGGTTGGTAAGCAGAGATTGAGCAATGATGGGGGGCAGGATGCATGACAAGAAAAGGACACAAGCGCAGCACCCATCCGGCTTCAGGCTGCGACGGCAGCCGCGAGGTGGCCGTGGCCTCAATGGTTGTGCCAGCTGATCACATGGCACGGGCTCAGGATACAGGCTGCAGCTGTACGTTTTGAAGCGCACCTGCGTCCGTGGCCTGCAGTCCCGCATTGACTGACCTCTTGCAGCAATGTTAGTGCAGCAGTGCATCCAGTGCAATAACACTTGCAAAGCGCACCTGCGTCTGTGGCCTGCAGCCCCGCCTTCTTGCGCAGGCGCTGCACGCGGTTGACCACCTCGCGCGCCAGGCCCTGCAGGAATAAAACAAGGATGCAAGTGCTTTTGTCGGGCTGGCAAGTTGCCATACACAACTCCCTGCTCCTTTGCGCTGGCATGCTGCACAGCGACTCACTGCTGCCAACAGCACCAGCTGTGCAGCTATACCGCCACTGCAGTCTACCAAATCGTGTCGGCTGCCACTCACCGCCGCCAGCAGCTCCTGGTCGGGCCGCAGGTCCATGACCACCAGCACCTCGCCATCGCCCGCCGCGTCCATCTCCTCTGCAAGGGCGGGTAAGCAGCATTGCGAGTGCACGGGTTTAAGTCAAATGAGAAGCATGGAAGGCGGGACCTGGCCAGCGGGCACAACCAAAAGCTTGGTGTCCGCAGGGCTGGAAGTCGTGCAGAATCGCCAGAACAAACCAAGCCAGCCAATGTGGCAAGCAATCCTAGTGCGAGCTGGGCCAGCAGCCTTACCGGGCTTGGTGCCTGCAGGCGGCTGGAAGTCGCGCAGGATCTTGAGGTCTCCCGGCCCCAGCTCCTGGCCCTCCACAGTCAGGGTGGCGCCGCCCTCGTACGCAAGGATGTCCTGCAGGCATTTGTGGGGCAGTGGGGCAGGAATGGGTCGGTTGTGTGCACAGCAAGTGCCTGGCACGCAGCTCTTCCTGGCGAGTGTGGCACCAGCTCCACAGGTTGCCAGACGGATAACAAACAAGCCGCACCTCCATGGGCAGCGCCTTAACCGCCTTGGCCACCGCCGCCATGGCCTTGCCCAGCCGCTTGCCCAGCACGCCCCACTCCGGCTCCGCGCGCACGCTGCGGCGAAATAAGACAGAAGGCAGGAAGGATCAGCATGGATGCAAGGATGCAGTGTGTGTGTCCCAGCACGCCCCACTCCGGCTCTGCGCGCACGCTACGTAAATAGAACGAAGGACAGCGGGTGGCATTGCACAAAGAGCAACATGTGCTGCAAGGCCCACTTTGGCTGCAGTGCGAGTGCGTACAACGTGAGCACAGGGAGTGCAAACAGTGCGGCTTCCACCCAGCCGAAACACCAGCCCACCCCTCTCAGCCCTCACCTGCAGTACTTGAGGGGGTCGGCGCAGGGCGTGAGGGCCCGCACATTCACCTCCTCCGCCACATACTCCCGCAGCTCGCCTGCATGGCCAGAGAGTTGGGCAGGGATGAGCAGACACACCCACTAAGCAACACCTAGGGTGCTGCTGTGCCCACATAGCAGGCATGCCGGGCCAGCACTGGGCTCCATGCATCCTCCCTTCTCACCGGTCAGGTCGTCCAGGAAGCCCTGGTCGGGGTGCACCACAACCACCTCCCGCACCTGCAGGCGGGCAGATATACGTCCAGCAGGCGGGCACGTGAGCGTCAACCAGTTGGGCGGGCGGGTGTGGCGCTAAGGCAGGTGGGCAGATATAGGCAGGCAGCAGCAGGGGCAGGCAAGAGCAGGGGCACATACTACAGGACAACGTCTGCAGTTTCCTCCATTCCGCTGCTGCTGCTGCTGTGCTGCCGAAGGCGCGCACCGGCCGCTTGACCGACACGTTGTGCCGCTCGCGGATGGTGCGCGCCAGCTCAATCACACGCTGCACAGAGGTGAGGGCAGCGGTACGATGCCATCGAAGGACCCAATGAAGCATGCACCCTTCACTCAGCGGGCCCGCTGGGCAGGAGCGCCTGCACCCGCCACGCTGAGTCCGCTAGGCAGAGCAGCGCAGAGCAATGCATGGTAGCATCGCCGCAGCGCACCTGCATGCGCTCTACGCTTGTCTGCACCCGCTCGTCGCCCGCCTGCGGTTGTAGTTGCAGGAGTGAGCAGGCAGCGCAGGCAGGTTCAGTGCAGCCAGCAGGGCATGCGCGCGGTTCAACAACACCCCTCATGCAGCATGTCATGTGCAGCAAGGCGCGAGCCAGTGGCATGCCATGGTTGTCCTCACCTGCGCCGCCTCTGCCTCAGGGATGTCGCAGAAGTGCACCGACTCGGGTGCACCCACCGGCAGTGCCCGCCGCAGGTTCTGGTATATCGCCTCTGCAGGGACAGATTTGTTGGAAACAAGGGGTCACAGAAGTTCGTCAACTGTTGGGGGAAACACAGGAGTGCAAATGTGCAAATGCATCCAAGCCGGCCAGGACAGGTGTGCAGCCACACCGCAGGGGTGCAGGCACCCACCCGTGAAGAAGGGCGTGAGGGATGCCATAGCTGTGCACACACCTCCCTCAAGCGCCAATCTAAAACAGGGACAATTGCAAGTTGACATGACAGCACATGCACCCACCCGTGAAGAAGGGCGTGAAGGGCGCCATGACCTTGCACACGGTGAGCAGCACGTCAAACAGGGCGGCCAGCGCCATGGCTGTGTCCTCGGGGCCGTTGCGGCCCTGCAGGGAGGGGAGACGCGCAGCGAGCAGGCTTGAATGGTGAACGACCCAACCTCAGCATCTTTATGTTTAATGTTTAATGTGAAGCATGCTGGCGCTTGCACATGCAGCGCGCCCACTGACCGTCCGCTCGGCATGCAGTGGCTTGTCGCCCAGCAGTCAAAACGACCCAGCAGCAGCGTCATAACGCCCCAGCAGCAGAACCTTGCCTTGAGGCGCTTGCGGTTGTAGCGCACGTAGATGTTTGTGAGGGAGTCGATGAAGCGAACCAGGTAGGGCACCACGGTGTACAGGCTGCACGGGGAGGAGGGGAATGCAACGCCTTGATGTTAAGAGAATGCAACACAGCGCGGTGAGGTGCACGAGGTAGGGCACCACGGTGTGCAGGCTGCATTGGAGGGAAGAAAAATGCAACACGTGGAGGATGAGAGAATGCAACACAGTGCGGGGAGGTTCAAAGAGGTAGGGCACCACGGTGTACAGGCTGCATGGGTGGGAGGGGAATGCAACAACTTAGGGTAAGGAATGCAACACAACGCGGTGAGGTTTCAGAGGTAGGGCACCGCGGTGTGCAGCCTGCATGGGGAGGAAGGGAATGCAGCGCAGCCCGGGCAAGCAAAGGAGGAGTGTGTTTCACCAGTGAACGCAACAACACCAATACCAATCAAACCCTTGCTCACCGGTACGCCTCCATCTCCTCGCGCACAAAGGCGGTGAGGGAGCGGGAGGCGGCGCAGATCCAGCGGTCCTGCGGGGAGGCAGAGCAGCAGGACATAGCGCACTCACATGAGAGGACGATGGCAGAGTGATACAGGGCAGTTCGGTGGCAGGCTCGGCAGCTACCTAGCAGGGACGCATGCGTGGCGAGACGCCAGCCAGCAAGGCATCCAGGGTTGATCACAGCCAGCGCACCAGCACGTTGGTGGCGGCGCCCACGTCCACGGACAGCGGCTCAAAGGCGCGCCCCGTCTCCGCCTCCCAGCGCACCGCGTTCTGCGCCATGAACCTGCGGGGGTGATGGAGTTGAGGCGAACACGGTGAGCTGCAGCGGTTGAGATGAATGCGGCGAGCGGCTGCCAACCTGCTGCATGCTGGTGCCAAGCAAGGCCTGTGAGAACGACGGTCCAGTCACCCTTCTGCTGTCGGTGACACAAATGCGGAACACAGGCAAAGCTTTACGCATTTGTACCGGGGCAGGAGCACGTGCATTCCAGCATGCTAACTGAAAGCTTGCTCAAACTGAATACGCTCACCGATAGGCGTTATACCAGGGCAGGAACACATCCTTGACCACCGCAAACACGCCCTCCTCCTTGAACTTGAGCGTCTCCGCGCGCACCTGCACAGTCGTGGGGGTGAGGTCCGGCAGTTGAGGAGGCGGGCGGGTCGGTAGAGGACATGTAGTGGATGCTTTTGCTTCCATTCAAAGCATGTTCAAGTCCCTAGCATTTTGCACCCCCGGCGCTGCTGCGGCCCATGATCGTGGGCAGCAGCCCTGGCTTGGCAGCCCGGGCAGCTCACCACGGGGGAGTTGATGAGGTAGAGGCGCAACGCGTCCGCGCCGTACTTGTTCACCACCTCCATGGGGTCCTGAGGCCAAGGGAAATGGAGGTGGGAGGCAGCGCACTTGAGAACAGGGCAGCGGAGTAAAAAGAAGGCAGGCAGGTGGGTGGGCAGGCGAGAGGGCAGGCAGGCGTGCGCCAGAGGGGAGCCATCAGTGCGGCGCCTTTCACCTCCTGTCACTCAGCTTGCGGGATGCAACAGGCTATCGTCCAACACTTAAACTATCATGCCACCTCACCGGGTAGTTCTTCAGCCGCTTGCTCATCTTCTTGCCGTCGGCCGCCAGCACCAGGCCGTTGCAGACCTGAGGAAGGGAGAGGGCGGACGAGTGAGTGGGTCAGAGCAGCGACATGTTTGGTTGGTTGGGTGGCGGGCCAGCGTTCCCTCCCGCAGCAGTGGCTCAGGTGCTCACCAGCCCACAGTCAGCTCACCAGCCCACCACCGGCGCACATCGCGGCACCACAAATGCTAGCCCGCCAGCCCAAACCACTGCTCCACTCACCAGGTTCTTGAAGGCGGGCTTGTCAAAGAGGGCGGTGGAGAGCACCATGAGGGTGTAGAACCAGCCGCGCGTCTGCGGGTGGGGTGGGCGAGTGGTTGGGAGGGCAGACGGGCAGTTTTGTGGACGGGTGTGCGGGCAGGTGCCCCTGCAATGAAGGATGGGTCCACACAAGCAGCGGCCTTCAGCCACCCACCTGGCCCAGCCCATCCGCCACAAAGTTGGCAAACTTCATGTTTCCGAACTTGTAGAGTTTCTACAGCCAGCACCCACCTGGTCCAGCCCCTCGGCCACAAAGTCTGCGGGGAAGCCGCCCTCAAACTGCTCCTTGTTCTCAAAGGGGTAGTGCTGCTGCGCATACGGCATGGAGCCTGCATCGCAGAGGCGTTCAATAGGCAACGTCGTCACATGCCGCTGACTGCCACGCACTGCACCCGGCTCGAACCAGCAGTGCAGCTTAGGGGTTCACTGCCCGCTTGTGCCACCTCTCCTGCGGCTGGCTACACACTGCACCCGACTCGAACCAGCAGTGGAACACAACCGCACACTTTGCAACACAGGCAACGCAAGCGCACCCGACTCAAACCAGCAGTGGAACACGCCCTCACACTTTCCAGCACAGGCAACGCAAGCGCACCCGACTCGAACCAGCAGTCGAAGACGTCCTCGATGCGGCGCAGCTGGCCCTTGCCCTGCCGGCTGGGGATGGTCAGGTGGTCGATGAAGTGGCGGTGCAGGTCGGTTACCTGTGGAAACAGTGGGAATGGCAGTTGATGTGCGTTATCGTTCATGCTCTTGTGGTGCAAGCATTAGCAGTGGTGGATGAAGTGGCGATGCAGCTTGCTCAACTGGGTGCAGGAATAACACGCAAGGGAGGGTCGGTGTTTTGAGATTTGCAAAAGGGGCTGTCTCAGCGGCAGCAAGTGCATCATTGTACTTCATAAGATGCAAAGAAGTGTGCCAGCCCCGGACATGGTTCTGCTGCTCAGCGCGCCCCTTTCGCAGGGGCGCTTGCAGGCCGGTAGGGAGCTGCCCCGCCGGCGTGCGGGCCGGCGGGTGGGCTTGCTGTGGGGTAACCGCCATTTGATCTGCTGCCATATCATGGCTCAGCGCCACCGGCAGGAAATTGGTAAGGCACCCGTGCGTATATGTGTGTGCAATGCAGCAAGGCGGGCAAGTGACGCAGGGGCGGCAGGTCCCAGAAAACAGCCATCTGTGCATTGCAACGCTACACAGCTTTTGCTGAATCCTCAGTCTCTACCTTGGCGCCGGTCGCCTCCTCCAACTCCGCGATGGAGCCCACCACAACAACTTCCTCAAAGTCCTCTGACACCCAGATGGGGATAGGGGTGCCCCAGAATCGGGAGCGGGAGATGGCCTGCAGTTGAGGCAAAAGGAATGGGTGCAGGTGAGACCGGTGAACTGGATTCAAAGCACTTGCGGGCGAGCAAATGAAGCCCGCAGATCTGCTGAGGCTGGTGCGCTTGTTCGTGGTGCCACTGAGTCATCAGGGCGCAGTGCAGCACATCACAGCCGGTTGCTTGCAATGTCCAGTGGATCACAGCATGGTACAGCACAGCACAGCACAGCAAAGCTTGGCACGGCACAGCACGGCACGGAGCGGCGCAGCGCAGCGCACCCAGTCGCGCGCGTTCTCCAGCCAGTTGTGGAACCGCTTCTCCTTGACGTAGGAGGGCACCCAGTACGTCTTCTCGTTGTTGGCCAGCAGCTGCATGGCAGGGAGAGGGTGGGGCAGCAGCTTGTTTCAGTTGGCCTTTGTGAAGGAGGGCAACCCAGGTCTCCTCATTCGCCAGCTGCAGCAGCGGGCTGTGCACCACTTCTGGTGTGTTTGTTCAGCACAGCGTGGTCTATGCGCCATCCAGCAGTGCAGCACACGCACACGGCATTGTTGTGCAGAAGCAGATCGCCGCACCTGTGGCTTGATCTCCTCCACGCGCACGAACCAGGAGGGCACGGCCTTGTAGATGAGGGGGGTGTCGGAGCGCCAGCAGAAGGGGTAGGAGTGCATGATGGCGCCCTGTGAGGGGAGGGAGCAAGAGCAACTCAATGTTCCGGACACAAACAGACACAGGCGTGCCTGTCCTCTCCCCCTCTCATTCCTCTACCCCTCAGCTGTGCCTTCCTCCCCTCGCCTGCACTGCTACACTTCCCAAGGCAGCTGCGGGTCAAACACACCGGCAGGCAAGGGCACAAATCGGACCCAACAGCAGCAGCAGCAACGCCCCCTCACATTGTCCACCAGGCGCCCCGCCTCCTTGATGCGCTTGATGATCTCCTTGTCCGCGTCCTGCAGTAGAAACAATTCCACTGTGGCTGGTTAGGGGTTGCATCACTGTGGGGAAGGCAAAGGCATGGCGATGCAGCGCTTGATGATCTCCTTGTCCGCGTCTTGCAGCGCACAACCATGGGTGCATGCGGCTTCATTGATCAGATTGATGCCTGATAAGCGCTGGGCCCACGGGCGCCACAGCTGCCAATATGCGCACGCTTGGCAGTACTAAAAAGCGCTGCATCAGCCTCGCAGTGCTGGGCCAGTGGAACGCTACTGCACCCAGGACAGCACACTGTAACAGCGACAAACAGCCACTCGCCTTGCAGTACTGGCCCTTGAAGTCGGCCACGGGGTCGGTGAAGCAGCCCGAGTCGTCCAGGGGGCAGGGGATGCCCTCGCCCTTGGCAATCACGCCGTTGGACAGGCACACCCGGTAATCGTCCTCACCTGCAGGCAGAGGGGAAACGGGGACATCCGGTGGGTGGGAGGACAAGAGCAGAGGGGTGCGCGGATGAGTGGGCAGTGCGGCGGGCTGGCGGGCACAGCATGCGCACAGCAGGCCAGCTGCCAGCCCGTATGCAGCACATACAGCACAGCAGAACGTGGCACAGCGCAGCGCAGCATGCACAGCACAGCGCAGGGCAGCGTGCTCACCAAAGGCGGGGGCCTGGTGCACGATGCCCACACCGCTGTCGGCGCTCACATATGCGTCGGTGACCACCTGAGCCAGAGGGCATCATGAAGGTGCAATTGCAAGGAGATGGCGAAGACGAAATGTGAATGCATGGAGCGCTGCTGCTGACGGCGTCACATACGCCGAGTGCGTGGCGCCTGGGTCTGGCGCACCACCCACGCTGTGCAGCACAGGCACGCCTACCGATCCGTTCAGCTGACCGTAGATACCGCGCAACGCTGCTGCGCACCTTGAATGCGCCCCGCTCGTTCAGGTGTGCTTACTGCAAGCCAGCCCATGCAATCAGCCTACAGTGCTGCACACCTTGAACGCGCCCTGCTCCTTCAGGTGCGCGTAGTACGGGAAGAGCGGCTCGTAGGTGCGCCCCTTGAGCTCGGAGCCCTTGAACTTGGCAATAACCTGTTGGTGGGAACGCATTAAGCATTGTTTGGAGTTGGAAATCAAGAAAACCGAAGGCAGGCAGAGCTGCCTGGCCCCGGCGTCGGCACACCAAGCAAACCCAGCGCTCTGGGCCGCATGACACCACACCGCACCAACTGCTCAAGCACCCCAACCTCTCAAAGTGCTGCAACCCACCCCAGCCAAGCACCCCTCGCAGGCCTCACATCAATGCCCTTTAGTCTGAGTTGATGACACCATGCAAACCCTTCACAGCTGGCGACCCGCGGGCCTCACCTCGAAGCCCTTTGGTGCCGCCTCGTCGCCGCCCTTCTTGCCCTTCTTGGCCTTGGGGATGGCGCCCGGGATCTCGCCCAGCCGAGACTCCATCACCACAAACACGCGGCCGGTGGCTGTGGAGGAAAAAATCCAATGAGATAGAATGGTCAGTTACTTCGCCCGGATGTGATTCGTCACCAAAACATTGCGCGATCCGCAGCCTCCTGTGTGCACGTTCAGGCAGTGTAATTCGGCTGCGAGTGCGAGTGCGGGTGCAACCCAAGGCAGCAAAGCATCCCACCTGGGTCGCGGGCCTTCACATAGTCAAACTCCGCGTTCACGCACAGCGCCAGGTTGGAGGGCAGGGTCCAAGGGGTGGTCGTCCACGCCACCAGGTGCGCGCCATCCTCGTCACCATCAAGAGGGAAGGACACAATGACCGCCGGGTCTGCACAGGAAAGGGGAAACAAGGCAAAGCAGGTGCTTGTTGGTGCAATCGAGCCCCATCCTTGTCTCCATTGAGCGGGACGGACACAATGACTGCCGGGCCTGCGCATTAGAGAGCGGGAAAGAGTTGAAGGTTGGGCTGCTGCAAAAGCTGAGGCTGTTGCATGCACGAGAGGCACACCAGTTGCATGCAAGCGTGTGGAGAGGGAAGCGCAGTGGCAAACCGGGGTTGGTCAGATGGCTGGGTGCTGCACATGCCGAAGGCCAGCCAGCATTGGAGGTGCACCTGGCATCAAATGCAGTACACAGCAGGCGCACCCGACACGTCCTTGTAGTTCTGGCCAGCCTCAAAGTTGGACAGGGCGGTGGAGCAGCCGGTGGAGTAGGGCATGACCTGCAAGGAAACGGTTGGGGGATGCTTTGGAGGGTAGGGATACAGAGGTTCAGGTGCAGATTGCATCCGCTGCATAGGTCATAGCAGCCGGTGGAGTAGGGCATGACCTGCAGAAAAGAAGTGAATGGCCGTCAGAGGCAGTTGGTCGCAAAGTAAAGAAAGAAAAGTGCGGGAGCCATGCCAGAGCCAAAGTCTGTTTAATCTAGCCAGCATGCACGGAAGCAGATACCAGCAAGAGCAAGGCTGCAGGTCGGCTGAAAAAGGAAGCAGCATAAGGCAGACATGTAATGATGCAGCGCTGGTGGTGGCAAGTCAAGTCAGTTGCATTCAGCTGCTCAGTATAGCGACGTTAGCTTGGTTGCGTTCAGCGGGGGCAGAGCCCCCTCGCACAAGAGGTGTCAGAATGTTCAGCTGTGTTCCTCAGCGCAGCTTGAGTGCAGCATGGGACAGCAACAACGCATGTATGGTGGGTTGCCTGCTGCTCAGTATAGCGACGTTAGCTTGGTTGCGTTCAGCGGGCCGCAAGCGGCCCTCGCACAAGAGGTGTCAGAATGTGTTCAGCTGTGTTCCTCAGCGCAGCAAGGCTTTCATGTGCACAATGCAATGGCGCAGGCAGAAGCAAGGTTTGGTAACCAAGCTTGCTGCAGAAAATTGCTGCTCAGTATAGCGACGTTAGCTTGGGTACGTTCAGCGGGGATGAAACCCCTCGCACAAGAGGTGTCAGAATGTGTTCAGCTGTGTTCCTCAGCGCAGCTAGTGCAGCGTGGAAATGTACCTATGCATGCAGCCATGCACGATGTGCCTGCTGCTCAGTATAGCGACGTTAGCTTGGTTGCGTTCAGCGGACTGCAGGCAGCCCTCGCACAAGAGGTGTCAGAATGTTCAGCTGTATTCCTCAGCGCAGCATAAGCTAGGTGAGTGATGCAACAGTGCAGGCATGTGTGCAAATTTTGCCTGCTGCTCAGTATAGCGACGTTAGCTTGGTTGCGTTCAGCGGGGGCAGAGCCCCCTCGCACAAGAGGTGTC
>VFQQ010000767.1_pt1 | contig 55521 bp, 58 predicted proteins | sample 3512341 | NCBI WGS metagenome assembly VFQQ01 (sample SAMN10412373, study PRJNA504923) | tailings metagenome | isolation source: Relicate 2 Philex TSF1 revegetated site | place: Philippines: Tuba, Benguet | collected 2017-08-29 | reverse complement strand
ACCGCATCGGCCTGATCGCGGTCGGCATCGCGCTATTCGGCTCGGCGGCCTATTTCATGCGCTGGGACTGGATCCCGAACTACTACGATCTCGCCTTGCAGGGCATCTGGAGGACGATCTGGATCCTGCTGGTTACGGCAGCACTCGGGTTCCTGCTGGCCGTGCCGCTCGGGCTTGCGCAAGCGGCTGGACCGTGGTGGCTGGCCGCGCCTGCCAATGCGTTCTGCACGGTCATTCGCGGAACGCCGCTGCTGCTGCAATTGTGGCTGCTCTACTACGGGCTGGGCTCGCTGTTTCCGCAATATCCGGCGATCCGCCAGTCGTGGCTGTGGCCCTATCTGCGGCAGGCATGGCCCTATGCCGTGCTGGCGCTGACGCTCTCGACCGGCGGCTATGTCGGCGAGGTGATGCGCGGCGCGTTCGCCGGCGTGCCGCGCGGACAGCTAGAGGCGGCGCGTGCCTATGGCATGCGGCGCTGGAAAATCTTCTGGCGCATCTGGTTTCCGCAGGCGGTGCAACGGGCGCTACCGACCCTCGGCGGAGAGAGTGTGCTGCTCCTGAAGGCAACGCCGCTGGTGGCGACGATCACCGTGGTCGATATCTACGCGGTCGCTTCGCGGGTGCGGCAGGACACCTACATCGTCTATGAACCGCTGCTGCTTCTGGCGCTCATCTACCTTTGCATCACCGGGATTATCGTGTTCATTTTCCGCCGGCTCGAAGCACGCGTACCGACGCGGGTAGGATAGATATGACACATACGATTGGACTGAGCCTCGAACAGGGGCTGCGGCTTTGCGAGGATGCGGCGCGGCGTGCCGGTGCCCGCCCGGAAACGGCTGCCTCGCTGGCAAGGTCGGTGGTCGATGCCGAGGCCGAAGGACAGCCATCGGTCGGCCTTTCCCACTTCGTCGATTATCTCGAAGCGCTGGAGGCGGGGCGGATCGATGGTCAGGCACTGCCCATAATCACCCGGCCGGCTGGCGCGATCATCGCGTCCGATGCCAAGGGCGGCTCGGCGCATCTTGGCTTCGACATCGCCTTCGACGATCTCGTGAAGACGGCGCGCGATTTCGGCGTGGCGATCTTCTCGCAGAAGAATGCCTTCACCGCCGGCGCGCTCGGCTACTTCGTACGGCGGCTGACCGAGAAAGGGTTGGTCGGCCTCGCCGCGACCAATGGGCCGGCGCTGCTGGCGGGCTCGGGCTCCACCAAGCCGGTCTATTGCACCAATCCGCTGGCCTTTGCGGCTCCGGTCGAAAACGGTCCGCTACTGATCATCGACCAGGCCTCCAGCGCCACTGCCTTCGTCAACATCCGCAAGGCGGCGCATGAGGGCAAAAGCATTCCCGAGGGCTGGGCAATCGACGCCGAGGGCAGGCCAACCACGGATGCAAAGGCCGCGGTGAAAGGCGCATTGTTGGCCTATGGCGGCGGGCGCGGCGCCAACATCGCATTGATGGTCGAGGTGCTGGCGGCCGGCCTTTCCGGCGCGAACTGGTCGCTCGACGCGCCGCATTTCACCTCCGGTTCCGAAAGTCCGGGAGCCGGTCTGTTCGTGCTGGCGATCGAGCCGAAGCTCATCGATCCGGCGTTTTCAAAGCGCATGGCCAGCCAGACGGAGCGGCTTTCCGGCGAATATGGCGTGCATATTCCGGGGCCGGCCAAGAGTGTTGCGCGGAAAAAGGCCGAACGCGAGGGCATCTCGATACCCAAACCGCTTTACGATCGCATTGCCGGCTGATTTGCCGAGCGGCCGCTTCGGCGGGTGGTTCCTGAAAATAAACTTGACTACTTTAATCAACTATTTCTCAATCCTTGTTGATTTGACCGTGATCGACGGTCTGAGGTGTTTGCACCGCAACATAGGAGACGAACTTGACCGACACGACGACGAACAACGCCGCCGGCACCCGACTGATCATTCCGGGCCTTCGCGGCCTCTATGCCAGCCTGCATGATGGTGCCGAGACGCTGCTGCGTGTCGTGGCCGGCCTTGCGCTCGTCACCCACGGCGCCGGCAAGATCGCCGACCCGTTTGGTGCCGCCGAGATGGTCGAGGGGCTCGGCTTCTATCCGGGCGCCTTCTGGTCGCTGCTTCTGTCGGCAACCGAATTCTTCGGCGGCATCCTGCTGGCGCTCGGCCTGCTGACCCGCCCGGTGGCCGCCGCCACCACGTTCGTTCTGCTGGTGACGGTCTGGTTCCACTGGATCACGCTCGGCCAGGGCTATTCCGGCGCTGAAAAATCGATCCTCTGGGCCGCGATCCTCTTCTTCTTCCTGATCCGCGGCGGCAATCGCCATTCGGTAGACGCCAAGATCGGCCGCCAGTTCTAAGATTACTCGCTAATTCTACTCTGCCGGCCATATGACGCGGTTTTCTGCGCTTCCGGTGCTCACGTACCAAATGTACGCTCCGCTCCGGTTCTCGAAAATCCGCGCCATATGTCTCGGCACAGCGAATTATCAAGCAATCTTCGCCAACCCCGCCGGAGCGATCCGGCGGGGTTTTGCTATTCCCGGTCAGGGCTTGGGATGCGGCGTAAAAGCTGCCGCTTCGCTCTTTGCCTGCGCGAAGAAACGGAATAAGAAGCCACCTAGCGAGAACGCCCGGAGCCAGCCATGACCGAAATCCTGCAAACCCCTAAACTCGTGACCGTTTTCGGCGGGTCCGGTTTTGTCGGCCGCCATGTCGTCCGGGCGCTGGCCAAGCGCGGCTATCGCGTGCGCGTCGCCTGCCGCCGGCCCGAGCTTGCCGGACATCTTCAGCCGCTCGGCAATGTCGGCCAGATCCAGGTCGTGCAAGCCAATCTGCGCGTGCGCTGGTCGATCGACCGCGCGGTTCAGGGATCGGACCACGTCATCAATCTCGTCGGAATCCTCGCCGAATCCGGCCGCCAGAAATTCGCGACCGTGCAGGAATTCGGTGCTCGCGCGGTGGCAGAAGCCGCGCGCGCGGTGGGTGCCGGACTGACCCATATGTCGGCGCTCGGTGCCGACGCGGCTTCGCCTTCCAGCTATGCCCGCACCAAGGCGCTCGGCGAAAAGGCCGTGCTGGAGACGATCGGCAACGCCGTGATCTTCCGCCCGTCGATCATGTTCGGCCCGGAGGACGGCTTCTTCAACCGCTTCGCCGCCATGGCGCGGATTTCACCGGTTCTGCCGCTGATCGGTGCGGAAACGCGGTTCCAGCCGGTCTATGTCGGCGACGTCGCCGAAGCGATCGCGCGGTCGGTCGACGGCAAGGTCGAAGGCGGCAAGATCTACGAACTCGGCGGCCCGAATGTGCTGACCTTCCGGCAGTGCATGGAAGAAATGCTTGACGTGGTCGGCCGCGACCGCATCCTCGCACCGGTGCCGCTTTGGCTGGCCAAGCTGCAAGGCTCCTTCCTCGGAATGCTTCCCGGCAAGCTGAAGCTCTTGACGTCGGACCAGGTGATACTGCTTCAGCACGACAACGTCGTCTCCACGGACGCGGAAAACGAGGCGCGCAGCTTTGCCGGCCTCGGCATCGCCCCGCAATCGACGGCCTCGATCCTGCCGACCTATCTGTGGAGCTACCGCGCCGCCGGGCAGTTCTCGCGCAAGACCGAAGTGCAGTCGTAACGATTCAACCCGAACCGGCGCCTCGCCGGTTCGAAACGACTGGCTATAGATAACCGGTCACCGCAGGCGCGCGCTCCCAATGGTCGGCGCGGCCATCCTGATAATCGACGGGCGCTGCAGCCAGTTCCTCATCGGTGACATCGTCAAGACAGGCGACATTGACGGCGTGAAACTCTCCGCCGAGCGCCTCCACATGGCCGCGCCCGAACGTCTTCACGCCGCAAATGCTGCAGAAGAAATGATGGATGGGCTGTCCCGACTGATTTTTCGATCCGTCGGTGAACGTATAGTCGGACAGCGCATCCGCGCCCTGTACGAGGCGGAATTTGCCGGCAGTTGCGAACGCCTTCCAGAAGCGCGTCTTTCTGCAGATCGAGCAATTGCACTTGCTGGTGCCGTCGGCCAGATCGATATCGCATTCGAAACGGACGGCGCCGCAATGGCAGCTGCCGTGATAGGTCTTGTTCATCGGGCTTTCCCTGTCAGGCGCAGCAGGCATGGGCGGCGGGACGATCCTCATACTCGTCGTGCAGCCGCACCCAGTCCATGGTGCCCTTCTCGTTGCGGCCCTTCGGTGTCAGATCGAGATAGTTGTGTGCGCCCAAAAGCACGTCCACGCCGCGGGCATAGGTTGAGTAGGTGTGAAACACCGCGTCGTCGTCGCGATAGAAGACACTCAGCCCATGCAGATCCTCGTGCGCAAGCGAGGTCGTGCCAAAATTGTAGCCGACATTGCCGCTGGCGACCTGCTCCCTGGTAAAAGAAACACCATAGTCGAAATTGAAGCTGCTGCCGGCAGACGAAACCCAGCGGAATTTCCAGCCCAGGCGCTTGCGCACCGCCTCGATCCGGGACAGCGGAACACGCGATATCGCGACGAACGACAAATCATTCTGCTCGAAATGGGTTCGGGCGGCATCGACATGGTCCGACACGAAGGCGCAGCCTTCGCAGATATGGTCCGATCCCGGCGTCAGCATGAAATGATAGACGACGAGCTGGTTGCGCCCTTCGAACAGATCGGCGAGCGACGCCTGCCCCGACGGCGTGTCGAAGCGATAGTCCTTTTCTATCCTGACCCAGGGCAGCGCGCGACGCTCGGCAGCCACTTCGTCGTGCAGCCGCGTTAGTTCCTTTTCGCGTGCAAGATGCGCCTTGCGCGCCGCGAGCCATTCCTCGCGGGAGACAGTCTTGTGAGCTAGCATAATACCTCTCCTCTACAGCAGCCCGGCGTGGTCACCGACCGAGAGATAACCCGCCAGCCGATCCAGGCACTGGCCCCAACCCTCGTTGTGAGAGTCGCGGTTTTCGACCGTCTCGAAAGGCGCCTGATGGAAAGTCAGCTTCGTCCTGCTGCCCTGGTCGGCAAAGGTGACGGTGATCAGCGTTTCCAGTCCACGCTCGCCGTCTTCCTCCCAGGCGAAGGTGAAAACGATGCGTTCGGCTGCGACGATTTCCTGATAGACGCCGGCCATGATGTATTCCTTGCCCTCCGGCGAGCGGATGACGGCGCGATAGGCCCCTCCGGGGCGAAAATCCATATTTATCGAGGGAGCGGTAAAATCCTTCGGGCCCCACCAGCGATAGAGATGCTCGGGCGTCGTCCAGACCCGGTAGACCAGGCTGCGCGGCGCATCGAAAACACGGGTGATGAGAAGTTCGTGGCCGGGCTTTTCCTTCAAGCTAGTTGCTTGTGTCATTTCCCTCTCCGTTCTGGATTGTCTGCAGATAGGCGTCGAGCCGGTCGAAGCTGTTCTCCCAGAACCGGCGGTATTCCTCGACCCAGCCGGCAATGTCCTGCAATGGCCCGGCTTCGAGCCGGCAGGGACGCCACTGCGCCTCGCGGCCGCGCACGATGAGGCCGGCGCGCTCCAGCACCTTCAGATGCTTGGAAACCGCCGGCAGGCTCATCTCGAACGGCTCGGCCAGCTCCGTCACCGATGTTTCGCCGAGCGCCAGACGCGCAAGAATGGCGCGCCGCGTCGGGTCGGCGAGAGCTGCGAAAGTGGCGCTGAGGCGGTCGGTGGACATTTCCGGAGTAAACCAATCTTTTAATTAACTCGTAGGTTAAATATAGCGTAAAATGTCCCTCGTCAAGCTACAGCCGTGGCCATGGCGATAAGAATGCAACCCACGCCAGCGCCGTCATCCTCGGGCTTGTCCCGAGGATCTACCTCCGCTCACGGAATTTCGATCATGCAGATTCCCGGGAAAGACGCTGTCATTCAAAACACCGGCATCGTACGCAGATCCTCGGGACAAGCCCGAGGACGGCGGTGCTGGAGCGGTGCGCGACCATTCGGAAAGCTTATGCGATAACCCCACTACCGCCTTGCCGCTCGCCCCACGGTGCCTTCGACCTGTATGTTTTAACTCGCAGGCCTCACGGCCACCGGCACCGGACGATAGATGATCATGGGCGGTCCCCACATGTCGAAATCGGCGCTGCGCCGAAGGGCAGCGCGCCGGTCGAGATCGAGCCTTTGCAGGCATTCGGCAAAGGCGTCGTTGCGCTTGGTGAAACCGTAGGAGCGGCATTTTTCCTCGTCCGCCGCTCGCCGCTGTTCGGGTGTCATGGTCGTACAGCCGCTGATGAGCGCGGCCAAGGCCGTCGCCATTACCATTCTGTGCCACATGACGAATCCTCCTCGCATGAAAACTGGAGCAGGATTGTAGACTTAATTGCGGCGGAATATAGCGCTAGCCGCCCCCTGTCATTGGGCCTGCGCAGGCGTCTGATGCCGCCGGTTTACCGAGCCGGGCCGCCCTGCGATCGATAGCGCCGTCTCGCGCTTTTCCCGCGTCGCTACGACCTTGCCCTTGGCGATGACGCACAGCCGTTCGGCGCGCAGGCGCAACGCCTCGACCGGGTTGCCGGCGTCGAGCACGACAAGGCTCGCCGTCTTGCCGACCTCGATGCCGTAGTCCAGCCCCATGATCTCGGCATTGGTCTTCGTCACCATGTCGAAGCACTGACGCATATCGGCCGGGCTGGTCATCTGCGCCACATGCAGGCCCATGAAGGCGACGTCGAGCATGTCGGCCGTGCCGAGCGGATACCATGGGTCGAGCACGCAATCCTGACCGAAGCCGACCTTGATGCCGGCCCTCAGCATTTCCGGCACGCGCGTCATGCCCCGGCGCTTGGGGTAGGTGTCGTGACGGCCCTGGATGACGATGTTGATGAGCGGGTTCGGGCAGGCCGAAACGCCCGCCTCGGCGATCAGCGGCAGGAGCTTGGAGACGTAATAATTGTCCATCGAATGCATCGAAGTCAGGTGTGAGCCATTGACCCTGCCTTGCAATCCAAGCCGCTGCGTCTCGTAGGCAAGCTGCTCGATGTGCCGCGACATCGGATCGTCGGTTTCGTCGCAATGCATGTCGACCATAAGGCCGCGTTTCGCTGCGATCTCGCAGAGTTCCGTCACCGAGCGCGTGCCGTCGGCCATCGTCCGCTCGAAATGCGGAATGCCGCCGACCACCTCCACGCCCATGTCGAGCGCGCGGATGGTGTTTTCGCGCGCGGTTGGCGAGCGGTAAAAACCGTCCTGCGGGAAGGCGACGAGTTGCAGGTCGATATAGGGTGCGACCTCCTTCTTGACCTCCAGCAGCGCTTCCACGGCAAGCAGCCGGTCGTCGCAGGTATCGACATGGGTGCGGATGGCGAGCAGGCCCATCGAGACGGCCCAGTCGCAGTAATCCAGTGCGCGCTGCTTCACCGCCTCATGCGTCAGCAGCGGCTTGAGCTCGCCCCAAAGTGCTATGCCTTCCAGAAGCGTGCCGGAGGCGTTGATGCGCGGAAGGCCGTAGGACAGTGTCGCGTCCATGTGGAAATGCGGATCGACGAAGGGCGGCGAAATCAGATTGCCCCGCGCATCGATCGCCGTGCCTGCGGTGACGTTCAGCTCGTGTTCGATGGCCGCGATCCTGCCGTCCTTGATGCCAAGGTCGGCAACCACGCCGCTCGGAAGAATGCCGCCTTTGACGAGAATGTCGAAACTCATCTTTCGCCTTTCTGGTAGGGAATCATCAGCGCCTTGGGATAGGTCGCCCGGCGGGCCACCAGTATCAGCGCCAGGATGGACAGCGCATAGGGCATCATCAGGAAAACCTGATAGGGCACGACGCCACCGGAAAGCTGCTGCAGCCTGATCTGGTAGGCATCGAAGGCGGCAAACAGGATAGCGCCGAGCAGCGCCTTGCCCGGCCGCCACGAGCCGAACACGACGAGCGCGATGCAGATCCAGCCACGGCCGTTGATCATTTCGAAGAAGAACGAGTTGAAGGCCGACATGGTGAGAAACGCCCCGCCGACCGCCATCAGCGCGCTGCCGACCATGACCGCGCCCATGCGGATGCCGGTGACGCTGATGCCCTGCGCCTCCACCGCCGACGGGTTTTCGCCGGCCGCCCGCACGGCAAGGCCGATGGGCGTGCGATAGAGCACCCAGGCGACGATGGCGACTGTCGCGAAGGCCAGATAGGTCAGCGGCGTCTGGGTGAACAGGGCCTCGCCGATGATCGGGATTTTGGACAGGCCGGGGATGGGCAGCGGCTGAAACGGCTCGATCTTGGGCGGCGTGGTGACCTGCGGCAAGGCCAGCCGGTAGGTGAAATAAGTGAGGCTAGTCGCCAGCAGCGTGATGCCGATGCCGACAACATGCTGCGACAGGCCGAGCGGCACCGTGAGCGTGGCATGAAGCAGGCCGAACATCGCTCCAGCCAGCGCGGCAATGACCACGCCCGTCCACAGGTCCCCGCCCGAATAGACGGTGAACCAGCCGGCAAAAGCACCGACGGTCATGATCCCTTCGATGCCGAGATTGAGCACGCCGGCACGCTCGCAGATCAGCTCGCCCATGGTGGCGAATATCAGCGGCGAGGCAATGCGGATTGCGGCGACCCAGAAGGAAGCGGTGAAGAGGATTTCGAGTGCGTCGGTCATTGGGCATCGGCTCCCATTCCGGCATCACCCCCCTCTGGCCCGCCGGCCATCTCCCCCTTGATGGAAAGGCTGTCGCTTATGGCTTCCTTGATAGGCTCAAGCGCGGTCACACCCCCACCCCTAACCCCTCCCCACAAGGGGGAGGGGGACAATTTCGTCGCCTTAACCACCAAGAACGGTGAAGATTTTAGCTGGGCGGGCATGCAACAAAGTTCCCCTCCCCCTTGTGGGGAGGGGTTAGGGGTGGAGGTGCCTGAAGGTTGCATTCTATTCATCGCCACCTCACCCGGAACCGCGTCAGCAAAATCGCCGTGACCATGGTCAGCAGCGCCGTCGCGACCATAACCTGCGCGATATAACTCGGCACGCCTGCCGTGCGGCTCATGGCGTCGGCGCCGACGAAGATACCCGCGACGAAGATTGCCGAGGCGATGACGCCGAGCGGGTTGAGCATCGCAAGCATGGCGACGACAATGCCCGAATAGCCATAGCCGGGCGACAGGTCGAGAGTGAGGTTGCCCTTCAGGCCGGACACTTCAGAGAAGCCGGCAAGTGCGGCCAGCCCGCCGGACAGAAGTGCGGTCTTCATCAGCACGCGATTGACCGGAATGCCGGCAAAGGAGGCCGCTTCCGGATTGTGGCCGACGGCGCGCATCTCATAGCCGAGCACCGTCTTCTTCATGACCACCCAGGCAATGATCGCCGCCACCACGGCGATGACGAAGCCATAATGAAGGCGCTTGCCCTGGATGATGCGGGGCAGCTGCGCATCGGCGATGACTTTCGACGATTGCGGCCAGCCGAGGCCCATCGGATCCTTCAGCACCCCTTCGAGCAACATCGAGACGAACAAAAGCACGATGAAGTTGAGCAGCAGCGTCGTCACCACCTCGTCGACGCCGAAGCGGGTTTTCAGCACCGCCGGGCCGAGCAGCAGCAGCGCGCCGGCGGCCATGGCCGCGATCATGATGATCGGGATGAGTATGTAGGACGGCAGTGGAAGCGCGCCGGTGCCGAGCACCACGGTCACGACGCCGCCGATATAGAGCTGCGCTTCGGCACCGATGTTCCAGAGCTTAGCGCGGAAGGCGACGGCGACGGCAAGGCCGGTGAAGATCAGCGGCGTGGCGCGCGTCAGCGTTTCGAGCAGGGCGAATTGCGAGCCGGCTGCGCCCTTGGCGACGAGGTAGAAGACGGAGAAGGGAGAGGCTCCGGCGGCAAGCACCAGCAGAGAAGTGATGAGCAAGGTAACGACGATCGCCGCGATGGGGAACAGCAGCGTGACGCCCAGCGATGGGGCAGGTTTGGGCTCAAGCCGCATTGTTTGGTTTCCCGGCGCCTGGAGATGTTGGCGGGACAGCGCCCCCCTCTGTCCTGCCGGACATCTCCCCCACAGGTGGGGAGATCAGCAATTTCAGTGCCGCCGCTCTTCCTTCGACATCAGCGATTGGCGAAAGCCGTCGCGACATCTGATCTCCCCCCTTGAGGGGGAGATGTCCGGCAGGACAGAGGGGGGTGCGACAGAGCGCCAGCATATGGGCGGATGGTCTCACGCCGCCACCCCTTCGCCATACCCCGCCATCAATTCCCCCAGTTCGCGTATCGTCCGCTCCCCGCGCTTCGACGGCGAGGACAACCGCCCCTTCGACATCACCAGAATGCGATCCGACAGCGCCAGCACCTCCTCCAGATCCTCCGAGATCAGCAGGATCGCAGCACCCCTCTCCCGCGCTTCAAGCAGCCGGCGATGGACGAAAGCGACTGCGCCGACGTCGAGCCCGCGCGTCGGCTGGTTGGCCAGGATCACTACGGGATCTGGATCGAGCGCGCGGCCGAGGATGAGCTTCTGCATGTTGCCGCCGGACAACAGCCGGATGCGCGCGTCGGGCGACGGGCATTTGACGTCATAGTCGCGGATGATCTCTTCCGCGAAGCCGCGCGCCGCCTTCCAGTCGAGAAATCCGCGGCGGCTGAACCGTGCCGTCGCGTAGCGCTCAGCGATGACATTTTCGGTTACGCTCATATCGCCGATCGTGCCGACGGCATGGCGATCCTCGGGGATGCGGGCGATACCTCCGGCAAGTGCCGTGCGCGGCGACCAGTCGCCGACCGCAACACCCTGAAGCGACATTTCTCCCGACGCCGGCTTGAGCGTTCCAGCGATGAGTGCCGCAAGCGTCGCCTGACCGTTGCCGGAAACCCCGGCGAGGCCGGTGATTTCACCGCCGCGCAATTCAAGCGACAGGCCGTCGAGACGAGCCGAGGCTCCTTGCCCGGCCGTCGAGACGTTTTTCATCTCCAGAACGACGGCGCCAGGCCTGGCCGCCGCCACTTTCGGGCTGGCGACTTCCTGCCCGACCATAAGCGAAGCCAGTTCGCTGCGGCTGGTGATTGCAGTCACCTGCTCGCCGGCAAGCTTGCCCGCGCGCAGCACCAGCACGCGGTCGCTGACGGCCATGACCTCATGCAGCTTGTGCGAGATGAAGATGATCGAAAGCCCCTGCGCAACGAGAAGCTTGAGGGTGCGGAACAAAGCGTCAGCCTCTGCCGGTGTCAGCACCGCCGTCGGCTCGTCGAGGATAAGGATGCGGGCGTCGCGATAAAGCGCCTTCAGGATTTCGACGCGCTGCCGCTCGCCAACCGAGAGCGCTGCAACGGTCGCATCCGGGTTGACCGCAAGGCCGAAATCGCCGGCGAGTTTCGATATGCGCTTTCGCGCCGCCGCGCGGTCGAGGCGCAGCTTCCAGGCGCTTTGCGTGCCGAGCGCGATGTTTTCCAGAACCGTCATGTTTTCGGCGAGCGTAAAATGCTGATGCACCATGCCGACGCCCGCATCGAGCGCTGCACGCGGATCGCCGGGCGGAAGCTGCCTGCCGAAAACCTCGACGGCGCCCTCGTCGGCGACATAGTGGCCGAAAAGAATGTTCATCAGCGTCGTCTTGCCGGCGCCGTTCTCGCCAAGCAGCGCAATGACCTCGCCGCGCTTCAGCTCGAAGGAAATCGCATCGTTGGCGACCAGCGGGCCGAAACGCTTGGTGATGCCGGACAGGCGCAGGACGGGGGTGGAAGCGGTGTCGTCGGGTGTCATGATGAGACGGTCACGGTTAGCATGCCTTCTCCCCCGTTTACGGGGAGAAGGTGGCCCGAAGGGCCGGATGAGGGGCGGCTCCAACTTCTGAGAGGCAAGCTCTGCCCCTCATCTGCCTGCCAGCATCTTCTCCCCGTAAGGGGAGAAGAAAGCTGTCATCAACTCGACTTCGGCTCGTTGTCGTTGACCTCGACAGTGAACGACCCGTCCTTGATCGCCTTTTCCTTCTCGGCAACCTTGGCCACCACTTCGGCCGGCACCTTGCCCTCGAACGTGCCGAGCGGGGCCAGCGAGCAGCCGCCGGCCTTCATGAAGGAATAGACGCCGTAGTCGTCAGCCTTGAACGAGCCCGCCTTGACCTCGGCGATCGCCTTGTCCAGCGTCGGCTCGAAGTGCCACAGCGCCGAGGAAACCACGGTCTCGGGATAATCGGCCTGCGTGTCGATGACATTGCCGACCGCCAGCACCTTCTTTTCCTTGGCGGCATCCGAGACGCCGAAGCGCTCGGCGTAAAGCAGGTCCGCGCCACCGTCGATCTGGGCAAAGGCGATTTCCTTGGCCTTGGGCGGATCGAACCACGAACCGATGAAGGCGACCTGGAACTTGGTGTCGGGCGCGCTTTCCTTCACGCCGGCCATGAAGGCATTCATCAGCCGGTTGACCTCGGGGATGGGATAGCCGCCGACCATGCCGATATTCTTCGACTTGGTCATCGCACCGGCGATGATGCCGGATAGGTAGGACGCATCCTGGATGTAGTTGTCGAAGACGGAGAAGTTCGGCAAGGCGGCGTCGGGCTTGAAGCTCGACCCCATCAGGAAAGCGACATCGGGATAGTCCTTGGCAACGCTGCGGGCGGCTTCCTCGACGCCGAAAACCTCGCCGAGGATAAGCTTGTGGCCGGCCTCGGCATATTCGCGCATGACGCGCTCATAGTCGTTGTTGGAGGTGTTTTCCGAATAGACATATTCGATGTCGCCACGTTCCTTGGCGGCGTTGGCCGCCTTGTGGATGCGGCTGACCCATTGCTGCTCGACAGGCACTGTGTAGACCGCGGCCACCTTGATCGGGTCGGCGGCGAGAACACGCGTCGGCAAGCCTGTGACCGCAGCAAGGACTGCACCGGCACCGGCTGCCTTCAGCACCGAACGGCGTGAAAGGGACGAAAAGTCGATTCCATTTTTGGGCATGTTTGACCACCTCTGGCTGTTACGGGCTCAAGCCAAGTCCCGGCCCGTTTTTTATCATTTGGTCAACGGTATTCGAATTTCCGAAACCCGGCAATCGGTTGGAAAAACCTTTCACCACTGGTCAACAAGATCCGATGCACCGGCGTATTGCGGGTCAGTATTTTTGGATTTCCGGCGGTCAGCGCCTATATCAGTGATAATATTCGCCGCGCCGGCATAAAAAGTCTCGGCAGTACGTCATGTACAGCCCTCTCCTTTTGCGTTGGATCGGCATTGCAGAGGTACTTATTGTCGCCGGCGTGATATCCATCAGTTTCTGCGAATGCCGATGCAACGGCGCAGACCCTGAAACGACACCCGGAAAGGACCAAGAAGAACATGGCAAAAAAGCCGAACTACGACCAGGAGCGCAGGGATCGCGACCGCATCAAGGCGGCCAAGAAAGCCGAAAAAGCCAACGCCAAGGCAGCCAAGACGGAACGCAAGCCGGATAATGCAAACGAGGCGGAGGCCAAGTAGGCGCGAGCCGGAAATACCATCACTTAGCGAGGTTACCGCTTCGCATCGACCGAGTCAGGAGTACGATCATGAAGCTTCACGCAGCTGAACAGAAAATCGCCAAAACCGACACCGCCGCCCGTCAGATCATGAGCGCGGAACTGGTTGCGCGGGAAAAGAAGACCGCGCGGCTGAAGTTGCTTCGACTCGAAAAGGAAGAAGCCGAGCGGGTCGAGGAGGCGAAGAAACCCGCCCCGGTCAAGGGCGCGCGCAAGAAGGCATCTGCTAAAACTGCGTGAAGTATTTGTTTTTGCGCAATTCCGGACGGAAAACCGCTGCACACTTTTCCTGGAGTTGCTCTAAGCCGATGGCGCCTTGTCGCTGACCAGCACGTCCGCTTCGCGGGCGGCGGCGATGAAGGCCCGCCTGGCTGCCATGACCGGCTTGTCGCCGGCCTGGGCATCATGACAAGCCTGAAGCGCCGCCCGGTGCTTCGGGCTTTTCTTTCCGGGCCAGCTGTTGAGTAGAAAATCAGACGCTTCGCGCGTGGTCTTCAGTATCAGGTGATTGCCGGCAGCACCTTGCCTTACGGTAACCGGAACTTCAAATCGATCGCTTTGCATTCCTGCTCTTACGCCTTTGGCCTGGTGAAAGCGAGCGGCGTTACAGAATCGTTGAATGTTTCTTAACCGTCCCGCAAACGCCCGGCACGCATAGCAAGACGGCATAAAGGAATGCCTGATATTGGCATGGTTCTGGCAAGGATTTAGCCAGCGTCCCAATTCGCAATGAGGACGCTGCCAAACGCATAGCCCCTTGCGCGGAACTTGGTCATGATCGCCATCGCGAAACTCTCCCGTCGCTCGCTGGTCCAGGCACTGCTTGCGTTGCCGGCCTTCGCCCTCATCCGCAAAGCTCCCGTTCCCGCCCCCGATCCGGACGAAATCGTCGAGGTCAACGGCTGGATCGTCAGGCGGAGCGACCTTGCATGATCTTCGACAGTTACGAGGCGTTTCGCGCGGCCGCCTTCACGCCCAAGGTCTGCATCATGGGATCGGGACCGGCAGGCATCACGATTGCCCGCAAGCTCGACGCTGCCGGCATTCCGGTGGTGATCTTCGAGGCTGGGTCGAACGAGTGGACGGAGGAGTCGCAGGACTTCTATCGCGGCACCACCGTCGGCGACCCCTATTTCGATCTCGACGTGACGCGGCTGCGTTATCTCGGCGGCTGCTCCAACCATTGGGCCGGCTGGTGCCGGGTGCTCGACGCCCATGATTTTACGCCCAAGGCCTGGGCGCCTGATACCGGCTGGCCGATCAGGCGCACCGATATCGAACCCTATCTGAAGGAAGTGCACGACATTCTCGACCTCGTCGAGTTCCGCCCGGATGCGCCGATTTCGGACGACATCAGCTGGGTGCAGCTCATCAAGAGCCCGGCAGTTCGCTTCGCCGAGAAGTTTTACGACGACCTCGACAAGAGCCCGAACATTGCCGTGGTTCTGAATACCTACGTTCGTGAACTGGTCGGCGACGGCAAGCGGGTGACAGGGGCACATATCTGGTCCAACGGCGCGGACGCCGGACAATTCTCGGCTGACTACTACGTCCCCTGCACCGGCGGGCTGGAAAATTCCCGGCTGCTGCTGTGGTCCAACGAGCGCTCGAATGGCGGTGTCGTGCCAAATGCCACCGCGCTTGGCCGCTACTGGATGGAGCATCCGCAGTTCGAAGGCGGCAATGCCATCCTTGCTGACTACGACGAATTCGAAGTCGACGGCACCAACGAGGCCTTCTTCTCGCCAACGCCGGCGGCGATGGAACGCAGAGAGATCATGAATTTCGGCATCAGGCTGATCGAGATGCCCTATCCCGGCGTCAAGCGCCTGATCGCCGATCTTGCCTGCGTCGCGCCCGACACCGCCGAATGGGCGGCCCGGCAGCTCGATCTTCGCCTGCGCTGCGCGGCCCAACTTTATGTCGGCTGGGAGCAGGCGCCGGATTTTTCAAACCACGTCGCCCTGTCGAAGACCGACAGGGACCACACCGGGGTGCCACGCATCGAGCTCAACTGGAAGAAGCGCGACATGGAACGCCGCACGCTTCTCGAAGGGCTGAAGCTGTTCGGCGAAACGATGGTAGCCAAGAATCTCGGTCGCGTGCGGCTTGCCGACTGGCTGGTCAAGGGCGAGGATTACCCGACCGACGAGGAGCTTGCCGGCCACCACCATATGGGCGGCACCCGCATGAGCGATAACCCGGCCAAAGGCATCGTCGACGGCGACTGCAAGGTCCACGGCATGGACAATCTCTATGTCGGTGGTTCGTCGGTGTTCGCGACATCAGGGCAATGCAATCCGACGACGACGATCGTCTGCCTGGCGGCCCGGCTGGGCGACCATCTCAGCCACAAGATCGCCTGAACAGCGCGCGGTCAGACCGTCGCAGGATCGAGCGGCAGCTCATCCTTGCGGCGCGCGATGATGGCTGCCAGATCCTCATTCTGGAAGGCATCGCGCAGCGCCTCGAAGGACGGCAGCACGAAATAGGCGCGCTGGAACTTGTCGATCTCGTAAGCCGTGCGCATCACCGTTTCGAGCTCGAACGGCACATGATGCGCGTCCGGGCTTTCCACCGCGAACTGCAATTCGCTGAACGACGACATCAGGCCCGCGCCAAACGCCTTCAGCGGCTGGCCGGGTTCCTGCATCAGGCTGTATTCGGCGGTGTACCAGTAAAGCCGCGAGATCATGTCGTTGCCGCCGAGCGCGATCAGTTCGCTGGCCTTCGCGCCGTAAAGCTGCATGAAGTCGGCAAAGGCGGGCTGGCAAAGTGCGGGCACGTGGCCGAAAAAATCATGGAACATGTCGGGCTCGACGATGTAGTCGAGCTCTTCCCTGGTGCGCAGCCAGTTGGTGACCGGAAAGCGCCGGTTGGTCAGGTGAACGAAGAAGGGCTCGGCAGGAATGAGCCCCGGCACCGCGACGAGTTCCCAGCCGGTGAGCTTGCGCAGCTTCTTGCTGACCACGTCGAAATCCGGAATCCTGTCGACCAGACCGAGCGCATCGACGCCATTGAGATAGGAACGGTGTGCGAGCTTCCGCGTCAGCTTGGTCTGGCGGTCGCAGAGCGTGCGCCAGACTTCCTGTTCGCTATCCGTGTAATCGTAGTCCTGGCTGACGGTGAAATCGGAGCGGCAGACGGAATAGTCGCCACGCAGGCCTTGGGCCGCGCATTCGCGGGCATAGGTTTCGACACTGATGTTCATGAGCAAATCCTCCACATGAAGGAGGATAGCGCCGGATGCAGAGCGGTTTTTGCTTCATTGCTCGTTAGGCCGAAGAATTTGAGGTATATTGCACATCAGAAATCATATTTTGGAGTGGATATGCCTCAATTCGACGACTACGAGATCAGGATGCTCGATATTCTCCAGCGCGACGGTCGCAAGCCGGTATCGGAACTGGCGCAGGAGATCGGGCTTTCGACCACGCCCTGTGCGCGGCGTTTCGATGCGCTTCAGGAAGCGGGCGTCATCAAGGGTTTTAGCGCGGCCATCAGCCGGCGCGCGGTCGGGCTGACGGTGGAAGTGTTCATCCAGGTCCGGCTGACCAGCCACAGCGACGAATCGCCGGAACGCTTCATCGCCGCCGTGCAGCGCATGGACGAGGTGTCGGCCTGCTGGACGATGACCGGCGACCACGACTTCCTGCTGCACGTCATGGTGCCCACGGTCGACGAACTCAACCATTTCGTCATGCACCGCCTGATGCGGCTTTCAGGCGTGCGCGACGTTCACACCCAACTGGTGCTGCAGAACATCAAAGGCCCGGGGCACGTGCCGCTCGGGCATTTGCGGGGGTGAGCCAGGCGATCAGGCTGCTTCGACCTTGGGGCCGGGCCGCGTCTGGTCGCCTCGCCCGGCAAGCAACCCCTCGACGGAAATGTCCTCATCGAGTTCTTCCCAATGAAGACCGCGGGTGCTGATGGTGACCTCTTCGCGCTGCGACGGAGATGCGCGAAGAAGCCTTGGGAACCATGCGAGCGGGACACTCAAAGTGCGTCCGTCCGATAGATCGACCCACATGCTGTCCTGATCAAAACGGACGCTGGTTGCCTTCACCAAAGAATTCATCCCACGCTCTCGTTATCTCTTCGCGCCGCTGTTCTATAATCTCGGTCAGTTCCCGCAAAGTGCGTGCGTTGAAACCATCATTGTATTCTACCAGAACATCGGGCCAGAGCCAAAACTTGGCATCGACACCGTCCTTCAACACGTGGATGTGCACGGGCTCTCGTGGATCGCCTTCATTGGAATAGAAGAGAAACCGGAAGCCCTTGTAACGACGACCGGCATCCGGCTGTTTCCTTCTCAAGGAACGATCAGCGTTCCCGCGCCATGCTCCGTAAACAGCTCCAGCAGCACCGAATGCGGCGTCTTGCCGTTGAGGATGACGACGCCTTCGACGCCGCGCTCGATCGCCTCGATGCAGGTCTCGACCTTGGGGATCATGCCGCCGGAAATCGTGCCGTCCCTGATCAGCGCCTTGGCCTGCGCGACGGTCAGTTCGTCGATGAGGTTCTTGTCCTTGTCAAGCACGCCGGGCACGTCCGTCAGGAACAGTAGGCGCGAGGCGCCGAGCGCGCCGGCGATGGCGCCGGCGAAGGTGTCGGCGTTGATGTTGTAGGTGTGGCCGTCGCGGCCGGGTGCCACCGGCGCCAGCACCGGGATCATCTCGGAGCGGGCCAGCAGGTCGAGCAGCGTGCGGTCGACCTCGACCGGTTCGCCGACGAAACCGAGATCGAGCACGCGCTCGATATTCGAGTCGGGGTCCTTGACTGTCTTGTGCGCCTTTTCGGCGAAGACCATGTTGCCGTCCTTGCCGCAGAGGCCAATCGCCCATTCTCCCTCGGCGTTGATGAGCGCGACAATCTCCTTGTTGATGGAGCCGGCCAGCACCATCTCGACGATCTCGACGGTCTTTTCGTCGGTGACGCGCAGCCCGCCCTCGAATTTCGATTCGATACCCATTTTGGCGAGCATCGCCGCGATCTGCGGGCCGCCGCCATGGACGACGATGGGGTTAACGCCGGACTGCTTCAGAAGCGCGATGTCGCGGGCAAAGGCCTGGCCGAGCTTGGCATCGCCCATGGCGTGGCCGCCATATTTCACGACGACGGTCTTGTTCTCATAGCGCTGCATATAGGGCAGAGCGGCCGATAGAAGATGCGCCTGCTCGGCAGCCTTTGCGGCAATGTCCGTCGATGTCATGAAATGTCCCCGTCGGATGGAAATCGGCGGTTACTTAGCGGCAAAGACCGTTCGGAGCAATCGGCGCAAGCGAGAAAGCTGCGCCCGCGGCTCATTTCCGGGGCGGGAAATCCGAGGCTCACGAAGCTGTGCAAGGCACCGGTGCTTTCCGCCTTAAATAAAGCCTAAACCGAATCCTGTTTCATTCGGTAATGCGACATGCAAATGACAACGGCCCGCTTTCGAACCCGTCCAGCCGGCTTGATCCGGCCCCAGTGAACGACGCGATCCCCGCAGATTCGACAGTGGCGGAACCCGCGCCAAGCATCGACACGGCGCTGCTCGACGGGCTCCAGCGCTCCGCATTCGATTACTTCATCGAATATTCGAATCCCGAAAACGGGCTCGTCGCCGACGCCACCAGCCCAGGATCGCCTTGCAGCATTGCGGCGGTTGGTTTCGGGCTGTCATGCTATCCGGTCGCGGTCAGCCGCAACTGGATGTCGAGAGACGAGGCCATCACCAGAACGCTGGCCACGCTGCGGTTCTTCGAGCAATCGGAGCAGGACAAGCACGCCCGCGCCACCGGCTACAAGGGCTTCTACTATCATTTCCTCGACATGCAGAGCGGAGAGAGGGTCTGGAACTGCGAGCTTTCCGTCATCGACACGGCGATACTGATTGCCGGAATGCTGACGGCAGCAGGCTTCTTCGACGGTTCCGACCCTCGCGAAGAAGAAATCCGCGCGAGTACCGCGCGCCTCTACAACCGCGTCGACTGGCGATGGATGCAGGGTAAGGACGGGTTCGTCCGCCTGGGCTGGAAGCCGAAGGGAGGCTTTTTGCGGTTCAGTTGGAAAGGCTACAGCGAAGCCCTGCTGCTTCTCGTACTCGGCCTCGGTTCTCCAACTTTTCCCTTGCACAAGGACGCCTATCGGCAATGGCTGGAGAGCTGCGAATGGCAAGATGCGAAGGACGGCGGATATCTCTATGCCGGACCGCTTTTCATCCACCTTTTCCCGCAGGCGTGGCTCGATATTCGCGGCCTTGAAGACCCGTTCTCGGCCCAACGCAGTATCGACTATTTCGAGAACAGCCGAAGGGCGATCGCCGAACATCGAAACTACGCGATACGCAACCCCAAAAGGTTTACCGGCTATGGCGAGCACCTCTGGGGGCTGACCGCCTGCGAAGGACCGAGACGGCGGCTCGTGCTCAGAAATGGCGAGCGGCAGGGTTTGATGGGCTATATCGCGCGCGGCGCGCCATACGGCCCGGACGACGGAACCGTTGCCCCCTGGTCCGGCCTCGCATGCCTGCCCTTTTCGCCCGATGCGGGCTTAGACAACCTGGCCTACATTCTGTCGAATTACCCTCGACTGCTGAAGCATGGTCGCCTGCCGGACAGTTTCAACCCGAGCGTTCGCACCACCCATCCCGAGGGCTGGATATCGCCACGCAGCGTCGGGCTGGATCAGGGGCTTATCGTGATGATGGTGGAAAATTTCAGAACCGGCCTGATCTGGGACCTCATGCGCAAAAGCGAACCCGTGAAACGCGGGCTCGCTGCCGGCGGCTTCCATGGCGGGTGGCTCGACGGGGCGTGAACCCGGCTAGGATGTCGCCGGCTTGAAGTTCAGCGCCAATCCATTCAGGCAGTGGCGTTTGCCGGTCGGCTGCGGGCCGTCATCGAATATGTGGCCGAAATGACCGCCACAGCGGCGGCAATGAACCTCGGTGCGGGTCATGAAGAGCGTGTTGTCAGTCTTGGTGCCGATCGCATCCGGCAACGACTGCCAGAAGCTCGGCCAGCCAGTGCCCGAATCGTACTTGTTCTCGGACGAATAGGCTGCCAGATCGCAACCTGCGCAGTGGAAAATGCCCTTGCGTTTCTCATGGTCCAGCGGGCTTGAGCCGGGACGCTCGGTGTCTTCCTGGCGCAGCACCGCGAATTGCTCGGGCGACAGGAGCTTGCGCCATTCGTCGTCGGTCTTGGTAATCTCGAAGGTCTCGGCGATGGCAGCCGTGGGCCTACCCATGCGCCACAGCGCCGTCGTGCCGGCCAGAAACGCAGCAGCACCTGCACCTGCCAACAGAAAATCGCGGCGTTTCATCTGAACATCTCCTCTTAAGGGCAAACTATGCCACGCCCGGCATCACGCGCCAATCAACTCCGATTGAGACTGAGACGAAAACGCCCCGCATCATGGGCGCGCGTGAAGCGGCGATGCGGGGCGTATCGATTGCGCCAGGTTGCAGGAGCCCTATAGCTTCCCGGCGCAATCTAGGCCTGAGACGGCCTTCCAAACGAACCACCCATTACATCTTGGGCAGCAGCACCTTGTCTATGACATGGATCACACCATTCGACTGCTTGACGTCGGCGATGGTGACATTGGCGGTGTTGCCGTTCTCGTCCGTGACGGTGACCTTCCCGCCATCGTCCTTCAGCGTCAGTTCGCAGCCGCCGACGGTCTTGGCCTTGTGCGAGCCGCCGTCATCCTTGACCATCTTCATGACAACATCCGACGTCGCGTCGGCAGCGATGACATGGCAGGTCAGGATCTTGGTCAGCTTTTCCTTGTTCTCCGGCTTGATGAGTTCCTCGACCGTGCCCTTGGGCAGCGCATCGAAAGCTTCATTGGTCGGCGCGAATACCGTGAACGGGCCCTTGCCCTGCAAGGTCTCGACCAGGCCGGCTGCCTTGACGGCGGCGACGAGCGTGGTGTGGTCCTTCGAGTTAACCGCGTTCTCGACAATGTTCTTGTCGGCGTACATGGCGGCACCGCCGACCATCGGGTTCTCTGCATAGGCAACGGTGGCAAGCGCGGAGAGCGCAACCGCGCCGGCGAGAATGGTGGACGTGAATCTACGCATTTTGTAACTCCCTGGGTTGTTCCACATCTGGTGGATGCAAGGAGTTACGCGGCTGAAAAAAGTAAGTTTCGGCAGATGCAAAAAAAGATTAATTTCTCTTCAGAATTCAGAAAAATATCGCCGCGCCAATTCGCTCGCAATCTTCCCATCTATAATTAGCGTTACCTAATTATAGATTCACATATACTTCACAAAACGGCTGCGCCGGCGAAGATAACTTTTAACTTAAATATTCTTCAGATCGCCCGCCGCGACCACCGGCCCAGTCGGCTGGCCTGTCGGCGAACCGCCCGACGGCTCGAGGCTGACGGCCAGAACCGCGCCTGTGGCAAGCTTCTTTTGAATCTCGGGCGAAATCTTCAGATGGATGGTCGATCCGACGGGGATGACGCCCATGGAGACAGGTGCATTGGTTCCTTCGATCATCCAAAGCTCGAAGTCGCGGCCCGATGCACGTTCGCCCGATACATGCGACAGCCCTACATCGCCTTGAGCGGCGTCGTAAACGGCGAGGTAACGGACATCGCTGCCGTCGGCAGCCAGCGAGGCGACGAGGCGCGTCTCAGGCACTGGCGCGGGCGGATTTATGTAGGGAACGGCAACGTAGATCGCGAGTGCAGCGACGGCAGCGGCAGCCAGCCCACGCCAGAAGGCGAGGCTCGACCACATGCCGGCCTGCCGCGCGGCAGGCGACTGCGCGGCCCCGGTGAACAGCCGCCGGTCGACAGCCGGCTTCACGGAAGCCGGTGCTTCGATTTCGGGATAGGCTTCGGCAAGCGGGGAAAGGTGAACCTCCCAGCGATCGACAAGACGCGCGAACTCAGGCTCGCCGTCGATACGGCGGGCAGCTCCCAGCCGTTCGTCGTTCGGCAGGACGCCGAGAACGTATTCGGCGGCGATCATGTTGTCGCCGCCACGTTCCGGTTCGTTGTTGTCCGCCAGCGTCATCGCTCGAGGCATTCCCTGAGTTTCAACAGGCTGCGGCGCAGCCATGTTCGCATCGTGTTGAGCGGCACGCCGTAGCGTTCCGCCAGTTCGGCATAGCTTTCGCCCTTGAGATAGGCGCCCCGGACGGCCGCCGCCCGGTCTTTTTCCAGCTCCTCCAGACAGTGGTGGATGCGCTCGTTCTCGCCGCCCGCCACCGCCGCCGCCTCAGGCCCCGGCGCCGGATCGGCCACGTCGAGCGCGGCGTCGATATCGACGGCAGGCTGGCGTCGCGCCCGGATACGATCGATCGCGTGATTACGCGCAACCGCCACCAGCCACGATATCGGGCTCAAATCCGAGACTGCAAAACGGTCGGCCTTCGTCCATATCTTGACGAAAACCTCCTGCAGGGCTTCCTCGGCTTCTGCGCGATCGTTCAAGACACGCAGGCACACGCCAAAAAGTTTCGCGCTCGTCTGCCGATACAGCAGGTCGAACGCCGCCCGGTCCTTCATCGAGGTCCGGACGATCAGCTTTGTGATGTCTTGTGGCGTCATCGCAGCCAAATTAGGGCTTTGTGTTCGATTTGCAACGGCGCAGATGCTGTTTCCACGTCAGCAATTTCAGTGCTGCTTCATCAGCTCAGGCAGTTCTTTCAGGAACATGTCCCGCACCTTCGGACCTTTCGGCGAGTCGGCGCTATCCGTGCCCACCTGCATCCGCGCGAAGACGACTTTGCGCCCGTCCTTTTCCGCCCAGCCGACAAACCAGCCCAAAGGCCTGTTCCTGTTCGCCTTGCCCGTATCATCACCGAGCCTGCCGCTACCGGTCTTGCCGTGGACGGTCCAGCCGCCCTGCGCACCGAAACTCGGAATGACCGCCATGGTCATATCAGCGGCCTTGCCGGAGACCGGCAGTTTGCCGGCAAGGAAGCTGCGCACGAACTGCGCCTGTTCGTCCGGCGAGACCTTCAGCGACGATTTCAGCCAGGAATGCGTCAGGCCATTGTTCTTGCCGGCATCGCCGGAGACGTCCGTGTTGCCGTAGCCGAGCTTTTCGACATAGGCGGCGAATTTCTCTTCACCGAGCCGACGCGTGATTTCGCGCGAAAACCAGAGGACGGAATCCTTCTCCCAGATCGTCGGGTCGACGGTCTTGCGGTCGCGCTTCACCGCATCGAATTCGGGCTTGTAGTCCCAGGCGGGCGTGTGCTCGTCGCTGAGTATTCCGGCGTCGTAGCCGATCAGCGCCAAGGGAAACTTGAAGGTCGAGAACGGGTTGAGCCGCTTGTCGCAAATACCCTCGCGATTAAGAACATCACCCGACGCAGCATCCAGTATCACCGTGCATTCGGGGGCCTTTTTCTGCGACGCGGCCAAGGCTGGAAAGGCGAGGCCAGCCGCAAAGGCAAGCAAAAGCGCGGACATTCTGAGTTTGTCGATCATTGTTCAAAATCCGTTTGGCTGGTGCAGTGCGAGCCTGCAACGGAACCGCGAACTGGTTACCGATGTGTTGATGCCGCTTCGGTTTGAACATCTATTTTCGCTTGACCTCAACTGCACTTGAGGTCCTACAAGTTGGTTCGACCTATCGGGAAAATCTCGAACCAGGGAGAAAACCGTTATGCAAGCAGCAATTCCCAATGACGAACTCGGCCCCGTCGTGTTCATCAACATCTTCACCGTCAAACCCGGCAGGCTCGACGATTTCATAGCCATCCAGAGAGCCAATCTCGACGGCTCCGTCGGTGTTGTCAAAGGCTGGCGCGGCAGCCGCCTGCATCGCGCAACCGACGGCCGGACCGCGATCATGATGAGCGCCTTCGACACAATCGGCGACCACAAGCGCGTGCACGAAACCAGCCGGTTCGCCGAACATGTCCAGAAAGTCAGGCCCCTGATCGAAAGCGCGGGACCGGGTTACTATCAGGTCGTCCACGAAGTCGGGCAGTTTTAGAGCGGTGTGACGCCGCTCCAAGTGCTTCCAGAATTGCCTAAGGTCAGCCGCCGCGAACGGCGAGCGCGATTGCCTCGCGCAACTCCTCCATGCCGTCGCCCTTCTCCGAGGACGTGGCGATGACGGTGGGAAAAGCAGCCGCACGCTTGCGGATCTTTTCCAGCGTCTCGGCGATCAGGCGCGGCACGCCGGCTGCCTTGATCTTGTCGGTCTTGGTCAGCACGATCTGGTAGGATACGGCGGCCTTGTCGAGAAGGGTCAGCACGTCCTCGTCATTCTTCTTGATGCCGTGGCGCGCATCGATCAGGACATAGACGCGCTTCAGCGTGACGCGTCCCTTGAGGTAGTCGAAGACCAGCTTGGTCCATGCGTCGACCTGATCCTTCGGCGCCTTGGCGTAGCCGTAGCCCGGCATGTCGACCAGCGCCATCGGCGGCAGGTCGTCGCCGACGCCCGAAAAGCCGTCCGGCACGAAATAGTTGAGCTCCTGCGTGCGGCCAGGCGTGTTGGAGGTGCGCGCAAGGCCCTTCTGCCCGACCAGCCCGTTGATCAGCGAAGACTTGCCGACATTGGAGCGCCCGGCAAAGGCGATCTCGGGCGGGCCTTCCGGCGGCAGGAATTTCATCGACGGAACGCCGCGGATGAAAATCCATGTATTGGTGAAAAGGCTGCTCGCCACCGGCGGCACGCCCGTCTTTGTCTGTTCGCTCAAATCGCTTGCTCCAGCCGGGAAATGTCGGCGCCGCGTATGGCATCAAGGTTACGCGTCACCTTGTCAACCGGCCAATCCCACCAAGCCACCGCCAGAAGGCGATCGACGGTCCTTCTGTCGAAGCGCGTCTTCACCACCTTGCCCGGATTGCCGGCGACGATGGAGTATGGCGGCACGTCGTGCGTGACAACCGCGCGCGCGGCGATGATCGAGCCATCTCCGATGGTGACGCCCGGCATGATCAGCGCTTCCATGGCGATCCAGACGTCATTGCCGATCACCGTGTCGCCGCGCACTTCCTTCGACCATGTAGCGGGATCGAAACCAGCCTCCCAGCCGTGGCCAAAAATGTTGAACGGATAGGTGGAAAAGCCGGACATGGCGTGGTTGGCGCCGTTCATGATGAACTTCGCGCCTTCCGCGATTGCGCAGTATTTGCCGATGATGAGCTTGTCGCCGATGAAGGGATAGTGATGCAGAACGCATTTTTCGACGAAGCGGTCGGGGCCATCCGGGTCGTCGTAGTAGGTGAAATCGCCGATTTCGACGTTCTCGGCATCGATAAGGGCCTTGAGGAAGCCGACGCGCGGATGCATCGGTATCGGGTGTTTGATCGAGGGATTGGGACCAGTCATGGCAAGTTCCGTCGTGATGGGTTCGCAAGGGATGAAATGATGCGATCCGCTCCGGTGCATTGACACCTGACGAAAACGGATCTCGCTTAACCGACCATCGAAACAACTCCTGTCGAGACCTGTTTAGCCGGGAGACCTCGGCCGAGTCCACACCGAATTGCCGGCCGCGACAGCAACGTTCATCCATACGGACCGCTGTTGCTTCTGAAGAATTTCGGCTATTTTCAGCGGCAAGTGCGCGGAAAGTTCCATGCTCGCAATATCTTCGATATCAGTTGCGCTCATCGTCGCCGGTCTCGTCATCGTCATTCTGGCCGACATACGAACGGACGGCGCGGTTACCTGGATCGGTACGCTCCGGCAATGGCAAACCATGCTCGGAACGCTGATAGGCTTTGCGACGGCAGCGGGCATTCTGGCGCTGAGCACGGCCTTTCAACAGGAAACGATGGCTCAGCGAAACGCCGAGGCAACCGTCCATGCCGGCCACGCGCTCGCGGTTGAAGCAAGGAGCATGAACGATGTGCTTCAGAGGGTGCGGCAAACCGCGGTGACCTTTCACGCCATCGGCGGCGATGCGGGAACGAACGGCCCAGCCGGCTGCTCCGGCGTCATCCAGGAACTGGACAACGCCTTCGTGCGCTCAACGCCGATCTACGATTCGATCGCACCAAAGCTGGCGGACTTCGGCGATCCCAACCTTGCCCTTTTCGTGAATTTTTATGCGACCCATTCCGGCATCCTCCGGGATGCCGACTATTACGTTGCCAAGGGATGCCCGCCAACCAGGCCCGAGGTCGCCACACAGTTCATGAAGCGGCTGGACGAAGCCAATGACTATTATCAGCGGATCGCCAAGATCTACGGCGTGCATTAAAAACCGGGGCCTCGCGAGGGACGTGCGAGACCCCGGCCCCACGCCGCAAACGGCTTCAAAAGAATTTGGCGCACCTCATGGCGAGGTCGGATGCGGAGCCGGTGCCCGGAAAGCCGTGTAGGCCCTCCACCGCGTCCTGACGCCGGAAGCCGTTACTTCGGCAGGAGAACCTTGTTGACGACGTGGATGACGCCGTTGGACTGGTTCACGTCACTGATCGTAACGCGGCTCGCGCCACCGCTTTCGTCCACAATGTAGAGCTTGCCTTTCCTGACCACTGCGGTCAGGGCATCGCCGCTTACGGCCTGCATGTGATACTTGCCGCCATTGGCTTTCGCCCGCTTCATCAGTTCGGCGCCCGACAATTTGCCGGCCACGACGTGCTCGGTCAGTATCTTGACCAGCTTGTCCTTGTTTTCCGGCTTGAGCAACGTATCAACGGTGCCTTTCGGAAGCTTGGCGAAAGCGGCGTTGGTCGGTGCGAATACGGTGAAAGGCCCCTTGCCTTCCAGCGTCTCGACGAGACCGGCGGCCTTGACCGCGGCGACGAGCGTCGTGTGATCTTTCGAGTTTACGGCGTTTTCGATGATGTTCTTGTTTGCGTACATCGCCGCGCCACCGACCATCGGGTTCGCATAGGCAATGACCGGCACAGTGGCGACAGCGCCCAGCACCGACAGAGCGACCATGTTGGCGCGCAGAAACGACCTGATATTGAACTTGCCCATGAGGGATCCTCCCGTTTGGCATTGGAATTCACGGGCGAAGAGACGAGCGGCGTCGGGATACAGTTTCCGCCGTCACGGAAACGTGAGAGTTGCAGGCCGAAACAAAAAAAGCCCGGACGAGCCGGGCTTCTTTCGATCGGGGTCCCGCTATTCAGCGGGCGACGGTTTCTTCTTGAACAAGGCCATGAGGTTGTCCCAAAGCTCGATCTTGGCGCCCTGGCGCTTCATGATCACGCCTTGCTGCAGGATCGACAGCGAGTTGTTCCACGCCCAGTAGATGACGAGACCTGCCGGGAACGACGCCAGCATGAAGGTGAAGATCACCGGCATCCAGGTGAAGATCATCGCCTGTGTCGGGTCCGGCGGCGTCGGATTCATACGCATCTGCAGGAACATGGTGACGCCCATGATGAGCGGCCAGACGCCGATATGCAGGTATTGCGGCACCATGAACGGCAGCAGGCCGAACAGGTTGAACAGCGAGGTTGGATCGGGCGCGGCAAGATCCTGAATCCAGCCGAAGAACGGCGCATGACGCATCTCGATGGTGATGTAGAGTACCTTGTAGAGCGCGAAGAACACCGGGATCTGGATCAGCACCGGCCAGCAGCCGGCGATCGGGTTGATCTTCTCGGTCTTGTACAGCTCCATCATCGCCTGCTGCTGCTTCATCTTGTCGTCCGCGTATTTCTCGCGGATTTCCAGCATCTTGGGCTGCACCATCTTCATGTTCGCCATCGACTTGTAGGACTTGTTGGCGAGCGGGAAGAAGATGGCCTTGACGATGACGGTGGTTGCCAGGATCGACAGGCCGAAATTGCCGAGCAGCTTGTAGAGCGTGTCGATCAGCCAGAACATCGGCTTGGTGATGAAATAGAACCAGCCCCAGTCGATCAGAAGGTCGAACTGGCGGATGTTGCGGTCCTTCTCGTAGCCGTTGATCTTGGCCACTTCCTTGGCGCCGGCAAAGACCATCGTCTCGACGGTTGCCGACTGGCCGGCATCGACGGTCAGCGGGTCGGTCATATAGTCGGACTGATAGCGCGGGCGGCCTTCGCTGAAATAGCTGAAGCGCGGCTGGAACGCCTGCTTCTCGGAAGGCACCATGGCCACGGCCCAGTATTTGTCGGTGATGCCGAGCCAGCCATTGTTCGACTTGCCGGGAACGACCTGCTTGTCCTTCTCGATCGACGAATATTTGATCTCGTGCAGGCCCTCTTCGCCGGTCACGCCGATCAGGCCTTCATGCAGCACGTAGACGCTTGCCGTGGTCGGCTTGTCGAAGCGGATGACGCGACCGTAGTTAGACAGCGAAACCGGTGCCGATCCGGCATTCGTCACCGTGTCGGAGACCGTGAACATATAGTCGGAATCGACGCTGATCGTGCGCTTGAACGTCAGACCCTTGTCGTTCGTGTAGGTAAGGTTGACCGGCGACGTAGGTGTCAGTGTAGCGCCGGCGTCAGCCGTCCAGACCGTGTCGGGACCGGGAACAGCGCCCGTGGCCTCGTTGCTGACGAAGCCGATCTCGGCATAGTAGCCGTTCGGAAGTGCTGCCGGATTGAGCAGATCGATCTCGGGCGAGCTCTTGTCGACGGTGACGTGATAATCCTTAAGCAGAAGGTCGTCGATGCGCGCGCCGACCAGATTGATCGAGCCGGCAAGGCTCGGCGTATCGATCTTGACGCGCTGCGCGGCAGCGACCGCCTGGTCGCGGCTCGCAGCGGTGGCGCCATCGACGCCCGGAACGGCGGGAGCAGCACCCGGTGCGGCGGGCACGTCGCCTGTCGCGCCCTGTCCGGCCGGCTGCTGGGCCTTCTTTTCGGCTTCGACGCGCTGGGCTTCAATCTGGGCGGTCTGACGCTCGCGCTCGATGCGCGGGTTCATGTAGAACACCTGCCACAGGGTCAGGATCAGCACCGAAAGCGCGATCGTGATAAAGAAATTCCGGTTGTTTTCCATCGAAAACCCTTAACGCGTTCCGCGAATTCGTCGTTTGAGCTCGGCAGCAAGCTCATCGAAAGGAGCCGTCAGGATATCTTCCCGCCCGACGATCACATAGTCCTTGCCAGGCTGCATGTCACCTGCGGCATGGACGCGAACCGCCTCCTTGAGGCGGCGGCGGATGCGATTGCGCACAACCGCATTCCCGACTTTCTTGGTGACCGTGAAGCCGACGCGCGGCGCTTCGGTCACACCGCGATCGAGGACTTCCATGAGGAAAAGCCGCCCGCGGCGCTTTTCACCACGCCGGACGGCAAGAAATTCAGCTCGCTTGCGAAGCCGCAGCGGAGGCAGAAATTCTGACTTGCCGTTATCCGGCAACGGTCTCTTCTCTCGCTCAGGCGGACAGCCGCTTGCGGCCGCGGTTGCGGCGAGCTGCGACGACGCCGCGACCACCTTTGGTGGCCATGCGCGCACGGAAACCGTGCCGACGCTTACGGACGAGCTTGGATGGCTGATAGGTACGCTTCATTTGTTTTAATACCGCGGTGTGCGGCCCTTCTTGTATCTGTCACTCATGTAACAGGAGCTGTGCCGGGCTTGTCCTTGGCGCAATGCAAATTGCGCCGGACGAGGGGCCCGAGCGTGTGCGGGCTTATAGAAAGAAGGTTTCGCTGAGTCAATCGCCGGGATTGCGGCATCTGCGTCAGCCGAAAAGCCGTCACGGCGGGGTGAGCATTTCGTGAAACGCGATCAATAGACGGTGAGTTTACACGAGAACCGCTTGCTTCGACAGCTTTTGTCGATCAACTGAACCCAGGCGGACCGGCCTCTTGCCGCGGCAAGCCGCGCAGGATGATGATGGAAGCGAGACGGTGAACCAAAAGGCTGCCGGAGCCAATATAAGCGGAAACTGCGATGGCGGCATGCCCGAACCGGGGCGCTGGCATTTTGTTCCGCTCGCGATCGTCGCGGCAGGCCTCGTGCTCGGCTACGCACTGGGCTGGCACCAGTATCTGTCGCTTGATTATCTCGCACAGAGCCGGCAGGCTCTGAAAGCCTTCGTGGCCGCCAATCCTGTCGTAGCACCCCTCGGCTTCGTGATCCTCTACACACTTGCCGTCGCCTTCTCCTTTCCGGCCGCTTCCGTCCTGACGATCTTCGGCGGCTTCCTGTTTGGCTGGCTGTTTGGCGGCGTGCTCGCCATTGTCGGCGCGACAATGGGCGCCACGATCATCTTCATGGCGGCGCGCACTTTCTGCACCGGCTTCGTAAAAGAGCGCGTCGGCACAGTCGCAACCAAGCTTTCGCGCGGCTTCGAAAAGAACGCCTTCGCCTATCTGCTCGTGCTGCGAATAGCGCCGTTCGTGCCGTTCTTCATCGTCAACATCGCGCCGGCGCTGTTCAAGGTGCGCCTGCGCACTTACATCGCCGCAACCTTTATCGGCATCATGCCGGGCGCGTTCGCCTATGCCTGGCTCGGACAGGGCTGCGACAGTGTGCTGATCGCCGCCAGGAATGCCGGCCAGCAGGCGACCATACGCGACCTCGTCACACCGCAGATCACCATCGCCTTCGCGGCCCTTGCGCTTGTCGCAGCCCTTGCCGCCGTCGTAAAGAAGGCTTGGATATCGCGCATGCCGTGACTCGCGGCGTGGAAATTCTGTCCGCATCCGCCTTTCTGCCCTGCTTTCACAAGGGACCTCATGACGAAAACGCTTACCCCGGACATCTGTGTGATCGGCGCCGGGTCGGGCGGTCTTTCGGTCGCGGCGGCAGCCGCAGCTTTCGGCGTCCATGTCGTGCTGATCGAAAAGGGCAAGATGGGCGGCGACTGCCTGAACTATGGCTGCGTGCCTTCCAAAGCGCTGGTCGCGGCTGCGAAACAGGCCCATGCCATGCGAGGCGGCGCGAAATTCGGCATCGGAGCGGCTGAGCCGGAAATCGACTTCGAGGCGGTGCATTGCCATATCCAAGAGGTGATCGCGACGATCGCCCCCAATGATTCCGTCGAACGCTTCGCCGCGCTTGGCGTCCACGTGATACAAGCGGAAGCCCGCTTCAAGGATGCCCGGACGGTCATTGCCGGCGACGTTGAAATCCGCGCCCGGCGCTTCGTCATTGCTACCGGCTCCTCGCCGCTGGTCCCGCCGATACCGGGCATCGAGACGGTCGACTATCTGACCAACGAGACAATATTCGACCTGACGCAACGTCCCGACCATCTGGTCATCGTCGGCGGCGGGTCGATCGGCATGGAACTGGCGCAGGCCTACCGCCGGCTTGGTTCCGACGTGACGGTCATCGAGGCGGAGCGCGCGCTCGGCAAGGAAGACGCCGAGATTTCGGCCATCGCGCTCGCGCAGATCCGCGCCGAAGGCGTCGATATCCGCGAAGGTGTAAAGGTCGCGCGCGTCGAAAGCCTGGGCGAAGCTGGTGTGCGCCTGTTTCTGGAGACTGCTGCCGGTGCGAAAAAGCTCGACGGCTCGCATCTTCTGCTGGCGGCGGGGCGCTCGGCCAATGTCGCCGGGCTCGACCTCGACAAGGCGGGCATCCTGTTCGACCAGAAGGGCATCAAGGTCGATAACACACTGCGCAGCAGCAACCGCCGCGTCTATGCCGTGGGCGATGTCGCAGGCTCGCTGCAATTCACCCATGTCGCAAACTACCATGCCGGGCTGGTGATACGCGCCATGCTGTTCCGGCTTTCGGCGCGCGAAAATCTCGACATCATTCCGCGCGTCACCTTTACCGACCCGGAAATCGCTCATGTCGGCCTTTCCGAAGCCGAAGCGGCCAAAAAACAGAAAAACATCCGCGTCCTGCGCTGGCCCTACGCCGAAAACGATCGCGCCCAGGCGGAGCGCAAGACGACCGGCCACATCAAGCTGGTGACCGATCACAAAGGCAAAATCCTCGGCGTTTCGATCGTCGGCACCGGTGCCGGCGAAATGATCAATTTCTGGGCGCTGGCCCTTTCGAAAAAGCTCGACGTTCGCGACGTCGCCCGCTTCGTCGCGCCCTACCCGACCATGGGCGAAATTGGCAAACGCGCCGCAATCACCTACTTTATCCCCGTCACGCGCAAGAAGCTGGTTCGCCGCCTGATCGCCTTTCTACGGCATTTCGGATAGATAGACGGCGAATCGAGAGTTTGAGACAGGTCGGATGGCAGACAAAACCGTTGGCGATGCCGATGACAGCCCCGGCATGAAAACGGGACGCTCCGTGCCCCTTTCGCGCGGACTGTCGACCAAGCTGCTCGTGCTCACCATCATCTTCGTGCTAATTGCGGAAGTGCTGATCTTCCTGCCGTCGATCGCCAATTTCCGCTTGCGCTGGCTGGAAGAACGGCTCGGCACGGCGGCTGCCGTTTCCATCGTGCTGGTTCAGACCGACCCGTCCGACCTGTCTCGCGAGGTGCAGCAGGACGTGTTGAGATCGATCGGCGCCAAAGCGATCGCGGTGCGCGATGGCGGCGTATCGCGCCTTCTGGTCGTTGCGAAAATGCCGCCGCAGGTGGACGAACATATCGACCTTGCCAATACCGGTCCCATGGAAGCGATGAACGGCGCGCTGAGCACGTTGTTCACCGGCGGCGACCGCATGCTGCGCGTGTTCGGCCCCGTCGGCGACAGCGAAAAGGAATTCGAGCTGATCATTCCGGACTACAAGCTGCGCAAGGCGATGCTGGTCTATTCGCGCAACGTTGCCTTCCTGTCGCTGCTGATCTCGCTGTTTACCGCAACGCTTGTCTTCTATGCGATCGACCGGATCATGATCCGCCCGATCCGCGCCATGACGCAGTCCATGCTGGCCTTTTCGCAGGCGCCTGACGACCCGAGCCGCATCATCGTACCTGAAGACCGCGGCGACGAGATCGGCGTTGCCGAACGCAAGCTTTCGGACATGCAGCAGCGCCTGCAAAAGACGCTCAACGAACAGCGGCACCTTGCCGACCTCGGCCTGGCGGTCTCGAAGATCAACCACGACATGCGCAACATACTGGCGTCCGCGCAACTGATGTCGGACCGCCTTGGGATGGTTAGGGACCCCACCGTTCAATCCCTGGTGCCCAGGCTGGTGCGTGCGCTGGACCGTGCCGTTTCCTATTCGGAGGGCGTGCTGACCTATGGCCGTACGCAGGAAGCGCCGCCATCGCGCCGGCGGCTGCGGTTGCGGCAGACCGTCGAGGATGTGCAGGGCCTGCTCGGCATCGACCCCGAAGGCGAGATCGAGTTCATCAACGATGTCGAGGCGAGTTTCGAGGTGGACGCCGATTCGGAACAGCTGGTGCGCGTGCTCACCAATCTGTGCCGCAACTCCATCCAGGCGATGGCTTCCGATACCGAGAGCGCCATCGTGCGGCGGCTCTCGGTCGCGGCCGACCGGACGGGCAGCGTCAGCCGCATTCTGGTCACCGATACGGGCCCCGGCCTGCCGCAAAAGGCCCGCGAGAACCTTTTTGCCGCCTTCCGCGGCTCGGCACGCAGCGGCGGCACTGGCCTTGGCCTGGCGATCGCCCACGAGCTTGTGCGCGCCCATGGCGGCACGCTCGATCTCGTCGAAAGCGTCGGCGGCCGCACCGTCTTCTCCGTGACCATACCCGACCAGCCCGTCCGCCTCGACGAAGCACGCCATCACCTGCGCCGGCCGGCATAAAGCGGTTCAAACATTACCAGGGCCGCCGAGCAGGCTGCCGGTACCTGCGCAGCGTCGATATGACAGCATGTCAGATGCACGCGGGCTGTGGATCGATTTCAACGAAGAAAAAAGTTTGCCGGCACCCGCTTGCTTTTCATTCCTTCAATCGCTAGGTAGCACTTCTCATCGCGGTGGGGACAAAATCCCTGCCAGCGGCGATCGTGTCGAACACGGTCGATTGCGCGCCCGTAGCTCAGCTGGATAGAGCACCAGACTACGAATCTGGGGGTCAGAGGTTCGAATCCTTTCGGGCGCGCCATTATTTCAATAGCTTAGCTATCCTCCACGGACTAAATCCTCTAATTAGTCTACGGAAATTGTGTCGCTACCAAAGTGACGATAGAGATCGGCGACGAGGGCGAGCGCCAGTAGGTAGCCTGTCGGATCAGCCGCCATTTGTCTCAAAAACCCTGACGACGAGCGAACAAGACCATCAGTTGGCGGCGGTGCGCAGATAAGACCAATTGCTGGCTGCGTAGCGGCCACTCTTTGGTGCAACGGCGGACACGCGCCAGGCCAAGGCTCCCTTGAGACTATCCGAGAGAGCCACGTTCAGGCTCGAAACATCGACGAAGCCGGAATAGATCTCCCTTGATTCAGATGGCACAAGCGCGCGCAACTCCACAAAGAAGCGCACCGCCTCAGGTCCCTGGCGCGCCGTCCACACCAGCTCGACATTATCTGCGCCGGCGCCAATCAGTTCGCCATCCGCAGGTGCGACAAGCATAGGAGCGGAAAGCGTCGCGGCCTTTGCGCCACCGGAGCGAACGTCTTTCAGGCGCGCGCGGGCAGCCGGGAGATCGGATGCTTTGAACCACGCGCGGGCGAGATCGACATTTTGCGGAACGCCCTGCCCAGCCTCGTAAAGCTGGCCGAGATTATATGCCGCTCTTTGAATGCCGTGAGAGGCCGCACGTGCGTACCATGTGGCGGCTTGCGCCACATCCGGGGCCACGCCGCGGCCGCTGTCAAGCATGATGGCGACATTGAATTGCGCTTCGGGCAAACCGGCTTCAGCAGCACGGCGGTATATGTCGAAGGCGAGCCGGGCATCTGCCGGTCCGCCCTTCAAGTCCTGTCGCAGCGCCTCGCGAAACAAGGCACTCGAATCCTCCGCGCCAGCCAATGTAGCCGACTGTGCAAATACGAGCAGTAGCGCGGCCGCGACCGGGAAGCGGCGCACGGCGTTAACGCCAGGTGATCTCGACACGACGGTTTTCAGCTTCGGAAATACCCTCTTCGGTTGGAACTGCAAGTTCCGTTTCGCCTTTCGCCAAGAGCTGGAACCGCTCGACCGGAAGTCCGCGATCGACCAAAGCTTTCAGCACGGCTGCAGCCCTGCGCTGAGAAAGCGAGAGATTCTCCGCCGGCGATCCGACACGATCGGCACAGCCGGTAACAATCATGACTTGCGGCTTGCCCTCATTGAAGGCGCGAGCCGCTTGATCAAGGACTTCTCCGTCCTTGGCAAGAATTGTGCTGCTGCCCGTACCGAAAAGGATCACCAATGGGGCCGGTCCACTTTGTGGTTTCGAGTTTTCCGGCGCAGGCGAAGGTGAATTTGTTTGCGCGAAAGCAGATGTGCTTCCCAGCAGGACAACGAAGGCGAGATGGCGAACAACGCAACTGAGTTTCATGTCAGACTCCTGTTTTTACGCTACCTGACTGGTTACCGCCCGATTGCCACTTCGATAGTTCCCGGCGGAGGGAGTGAGCCATCGTCCGCGAATGGGCGCTGGATGAGTTCAGCTTCCTCAAGCCCGGCCGCTATGCGCTCTGCGCTCGGTCGATCTTCTTTATAAAAGTACATGACTTTGTCTGTCCGAGAGCCTGCGGGTGAACCTCCGGATTTTACGATATCGAAACCCTGGGCTCGCAGACTCTGCTCCAGCGTCGCCGCTCGTGTCCGCACGGAATCGCGGTTGCGCGCGAAGCGCAAAATGACTCGGGGAGCGGTGTCTGAAGGCAGAACGACATCAGGCGACGCGGTGAGGGCCGCCGTAAACTGAGGCGACTGTTGAGGCTGCGGAATCGTCACAGGCGTGTCGGTCGCTCGCTGCAGTTTTTCGATTTCCGCCGCGAGCTCTGCCATCTGGCGATTGAGCCCGGCGACATCTGGCGCAGGCGCCCGGACGGCTTCGCTCACCTGCGTCCGCAACTGCGCCACCGCCGCACGGTCGGCGCTCGCCTGCTGCTGAAGCTTTTCCATCTCCGCCGCGAGCTCGGCCCGCTGCCGGTCGGACGCGGGATCAGGTGCAGGCGACCGGGCGACTTCGCTGACCTGCGTCCGCAACTGCGCCACAGCCGCGCGGTCGGTGCTCGCCTGCTGCTGCAGCTTTTCCATCTCCGCCGAAAGCTCGGCCCGCTGCCGGTCGGACGCGGGATCAGGTGCAGGAGACCGGCCGGCTTCGCTGACCTGCGTCCGCAACTGCGCCACTGCCGCGCGGTTGGCGCTCGCCTGCTGCTGAAGCTTTTCAATCTCGACCGCGAGCTCGGTACGCTGCCCGTCGGACGCGGCATCCGGCGCAGGCGCACGGGCGGCTTCGCTCACCTGCGCCCGCAACTGCTCCACCGCCGCGCGGTCGGTGCTCGCCTGCTGTTGAAGCTTTTCCATGTCCGCCGCGAGCTCGGTCCGCTGCCGGTCAAACGCGGTATCCGGCGCAGGCGTCCGGGCGGCTTCGCTCACTTGCGTCCGCAACTGCGCTATCGCCGCGCGGTCGGCGCTCGCTTGCTGCCGCAGCTTTTCGATCTCGGCCGCGAGCTCGGCCCGCTGCCGGTCGGACGCGGCATCCGGCGCTGGCGCCCGCGTGGCTTCGCTGACCTGCGTCCGCAACTGCACCACCGCCGCACGGTCGGCGCTCGCCTGTTGCTGCAGCTTTTCTATCTCTGCCGCAAGCTCGGTCCGCTGCCGGTCGGACGCGGCATCCGGCGCAGGCGTCCGCGCGGCTTCACTGACCTGCGCCCGCAACTGCGCCACCGCCTCGCGGTCGGTGCTCGCCTGCTGCTGCAGTATTTGGACCAACTTTGCGACGTTCGTGCTGTCGATCGCCGCCGCCTGCCGCCCTTTTTGGATCAGTTGCATAAGCTGCCGCAGCTGTTCGATCTCGGTCGTGAGCACTTCCAGCTGGCGATAGAGCGCGGCCACATCCGACGACGGCGCGCGAGCGGCTTCGCTCCCCTGCGTTTGGAGTTGCGCCAGCTCCAGGTGATCGGCGGTCGCAAGCGGCCGCGCTTTTCCGAGCTCATCCGTGAACGCGTTATGTTGGTTGTCGAACTTTGCGACCAAATTGCTGCGGCGCTGGGAAGCTTCGTCAGTTGCCACCTTCGCTGGCATGAAAAGTCCGGTCGCAGTCGAAACCGTGATCGACGCACCGAAGATCAGCACACCAAGCAAGATTTTTTTTTGCCAGTTGGCGTGAACCGCGGCTGTGCGATCGAGCAAAGTGGAACCCGCCTCAGCGACTGGCTGGTACTCCAGAGGCAATCGAGCCAGTTCCCCGAAATGCTCGCCTTTCACAAAGCCCTCCCCGAGCAGACCACGAGTCTCACCGAAGGATCATAGATAAAATACGCGAAACTTCACGGTTAGCACCTTCATCTGTTGGGATAAGGTTCTGCTGCACAAATGGGCTGATTGGCAGGCTTCCCTTTCCCCGGACAGACTTATCCTACGGCCTCGGTGACGGGCATGCCGAGTCAGGCGCTGGCGTTCTAATCGCAGACCCGATCGAAGATGTGGTGGAACGCATATTTGTGATAAGAAGCAAAGGCAGCAAGGCGTCGTTAAAATGCTCGATGACGTAGCCCTCGCGTTGCGCGAAAAGAATGGCCTGATCTTCGTAGGGAATGGCATCGCGCGCCTTCCACCGCAACAGCGAGGCGACAGATAGTCGAACGGCACCGATTTACCCCGTAGGCTGCCGCGACCGCGTGAATGGAGGCCACGACGTCGGCCGTTGACGAGCCATACCCGTGACGAATGGGAATGGTGCTCTCGACCAAGAGCTCTCCGCCGCTGCCCGACATATCTTCGGCCTGGAAATGTCTATTCAGGCGCCATCCAACCTGCTGTCAAAGGAAAATCTGATCGGGGGTGAATGATTGGGGCGGTGTTTCGCGGGTGATGCCCGACTACGTCAATCCAGAGGCCCGTGGTCGCTTGTCGACGACCTGGCCGAGGCCGCCGGGGCACTTGGGCGCCATCTGTTACAGCGTCTGGCGATAGCACCTCGCTTCGCACTTGATGTCGAACGCTGGGTTGATCCAAGCCTGCACGCATCGGTCAGGCGATCAGTTGATTCGATGGGGCTTGCCCGCGAGGATGATTGGCATGCAGGACGGGGAGACATGCCGCCGCGTAGTCTCAAAAAAGCAATCCTCCATTCGCGTAAGACCAGCTCGCCGGAAATCTTGCGATGTCTGGAGGCTGCACGCGGCGGCTGGCTTTATGGTCGCGGTCGACGCCAGAGGCAATTCGGTGCACCAATCGGGACCAACCATGTGGCGAAAGAACCTTTCTATAGTAAAACAACGGCTATAGATCAGACCAATAGCTGCAATCCGAATTGCGTAAACGGCGTTGGGTGGCGGCTTGCCTTCTATCTACAGCGCTTCCTAACCGAAAGACGCCTACCATCACCTAACATGATCGAACGCATGTATCGGCCGCCGCGCGCCGGCTCGGCGTCTCCAAGTCAACTCGGCGTTCAGCTTCTTGCACGAACGACCCGCGGCGCCGCGCTCACGGAAGCGGCGATCACGTTCAGGGATCATGCGGCCCGAGCCAGCGCCGAGATCGACACGGCCAGAAAAACGATTCTCCCAACCGGTGATCTGCGCGGCCGCCTGCGAGTTGCCATGCCGCTTTCTTTCGGCCCGACCCACTTCGCCCCCGTACTTGCGGAAATGGCGTAACACCACCCCCAGCTCCACATCCATACCTCCTACAGCGATCGCTTCCTCGACCTCACGGAAGGTTTCGATTGCGCGATACCGGTGAACGCCTCCACCACGGGATCGACAACCTTGTCTTTAACGACATCAAGGTTCGGGAAGGACCGTAAAGCGAAATCACACCAACGTGGGTAAAGGCGAATGAAGCTCATTGGCTCGGATGCGTCGGATGATGCATCGGAGATGGCCATTTGCTGAGATTGCCACCGATCGACTGGAGGAACTGTTCGGCCGATCAGACGCATGAACGCACTCTTCCTGCAAGCGTCGGCCACTATGCGAGCTGTCTGAGAGACTGTTCCCAACACGGCTCCTGAATAGACCCGTCAGCCAAGCTAAATTCGATGGGCCTCATGTGTTGAAGGGTGAAACAGTTCCTCGATCTTCAACTGCCGGCTCGACAGGCCTTGTTCGTGATGATGCCTCAGGAACGCTTCCAGCGTCACGCGGTTCTCCTGCATCCCGTAGGACCAGAAATCGCTGCCCATCAATGCGCGTGTGGAGGCTAGGTGTTCTTCCACGAAGGGAAGCGTGACCTTGGTCGCCGAGGTGTCGGAGAGCTTGCGCTCGGCAAGCGCCTTCGAAGCTGAAAATGCCTTGTAGAGCGCTGCCGGCAGCCATGGATGCTGCTCCGCAAGCGATCGGCGCACGCCGAGCAGATGCATGATCGGGAAGATCCGCGTGCGCTGGAAATAGTCCGTCGCCGCCGCGACCGGGTCAGGAAACAGCCATCCGATATTTGGGGCGCCGCGATCGAAGCAGGATGGCGCGCGCGGCGTGATCAGGGCGTCGATATCGCCCTTTTCCAGCATGTCGGACAGCGAGCGGTCATCGGGAGCCTGTTCGATCCTGACGCCGTCGGGCAGGCGCAATGCCACCTTTTCCGGCCGGCCGGGCTGTTCGATTCCCCCTCGCACCCATGTCACGTCCTGCGGCCTGACGCCGAAATCTTCAGACAGAATGGCACGCGCCCAGACACAGGCGGTGAGCTGGTATTCGGGCGAACCGACGCGCTTGCCGATCAGGTCCTGCGGTGTCTTGATGCCGCGATCGGTGCGGATGTAGATGGCCGTATGCCGGAAGGCGCGCGACAGGAAGGCCGGGACGCCGACGTAATCCGACTGGCCCGCCGCAGTCTTGACGACGAAGCTGCTCAGCGAAAGCTCGGCGACATCGAATTCGGCGTTGCGGAAAGCGCGGAAGAAGATTTCCTCCGGGTCGAGCGTCATGAAGACAGGATCGACCCCGTCGACGCGCACCGCTCCGTCGATGAGCGGGCGGTTGCGGTCGTAGTCTCCGATGGCGAAGGAGAGGCAGAGCTTGTTGAAGGATTGAATGTTCATACCGTGCCTCTGAAGCGGATGTGGATGTTCTTTTCCTGGGTGTAGAACAGGAGTTCGCCCAGGCATTCCTCGCGGGCAAATCCCGATTGCTTGACGCCGCCGAAAGGCGCGCCGAGAAAATGTTTGGAAACCTCGTTGACCCAGACATAGCCCGCCTCCACCGCGCTTGCGGTTCGATGGGCGCGGTGCAGGTCGTCTGTCCAGATCGAACAGGTGAGGCCGTAATCGACCGCGTTGACCGCCTCTATCATCGCGGCTTCGTCGCGCCATGGCGCTACAGCCAGAACCGGCCCGAAAATCTCCTCATGCGCGATGCGCATCGTCGGCGTTACATCGGCGAAGATTGTCGGTTCGATAAAGAACCCCTCCGACAGCCCCCGATCGGAGGGCATGCTTCCGCCGCAGACAAGCCGCCCACCCTCGGCATTGGCGGAAGCAATGAAATCGAGCACGCGCTCATATTGGGATTTGCTGGCGAGCGCGCCCATCGTCGTTTCGGGATCGAGCGGATTGCCGGGCCGAAAAGCGGAGCAAGCTTGCGGCAGGCGCGCCACGACCTCTTCGTAGATCGCCTCATGAATGAAGGCCCGGCTGGTCGAGCCGCAAGACTGGCCGCACCAGGCGAAATTCATGCCGGCAACCATCGCGGCTGCGACCTCGGCGGGGTCGGCGTCGTCGAAAGCGATCAGCGCGTTCTTACCCCCGAGTTCCATAAATACCGGTTTGATCGTTTCGGCAGCGGCACGCATTACCGCGCGGCCAGTCGGCACGCTGCCTATCAGCGAAACCATCGCCACCCTGGGATGCGAGGCCAGCGCCGCACCCGCATCGCGCCCGCCTGGCACGACGTTGAACGTTCCAGGCGGCATCAGCCCGTCGACCAGTTCGGCAAAGCGCAGCGACGACAGCGGCGCCTGTTCCGGCGGCTTGATAACCACGGAATTGCCGGCGGCAAGCGCTGCCGCAGACTTGGCCGCGCAGAACATGAACGGGTGGTTGAAAGGCAGTATCTTCGCTACGACCCCTAGAGGTTCGCGCACCGAAAAATTCACTACGCCCGGCCCCATCGGCACCGAGGCGCCCTTCATCTCGGTTACAAGGCCGGCGAAGAAATCAATCTGGGCCGAGGCGATATCCGCATCGCCGAGCATTGCCTTGACCGGATTGCCGCAATCGGCCGCGTCGATCGCGGCGAGTTCGAGCGCGTTGTCCCGAACGATCTGCGCCATCCGGCACAGAATCTTCGCACGCTCCGCCGGCTTGACAGCGCGCCATTCGCGAAAGCCGTCACGAGCGGCAGCCACTGCCCTATCGATGTCGGTAGCCGAGGCTTCGGCAACCTCGCCGAGCGGCGCGCCGTTTCCCGGGCTGATGACCGGCGCCGTTGCTCCTGCCGACGGCTCGTGCCACGCGCCGCCATAATAAAGGCTTCGATGATCCGGCAGCCGAGGCTGGATGGGTCCGGCTTGGGAAAATTCTCTTGTAATCAACACGGGCTGCGCTCGATTGCTGCTGGTTTCCGGGTACGCATGGAAACCGGCCCGGGCGCGAAAACCCGGGCCGGCGGACGATCATGACCGAGGCGGAATCTGGATCAGCGTATCGAGCTGTTCCTGGGTCAGGGGTTCGGCCAGCGCCTTGAACGAGACGCCGTCTGCCATCAGGCTGTCGAGGCCGGACATCTTGTCGGGATCGATGAGGCTTTTCGGGAAAAACTCGTCGCGCACCTTGCGCGCCGTATCGACATCCGTCTTGGCGAACTCGGCAAATTTGGCCAGCGCCTCGTCGCCGGAATACATCCAGTCGATCGTCTCGCGGTAGGCCGCCATGAAGCGCGCCAGCGCCTCCTTCTTGCCTTCGACGGCGGCTGCATTGGCGATCAATGTCCGGATGGACTGGCCCTTGATCTCCTCGACATCGTTGGCATGCGCGATGATGCGGATCTTGCCGTCGGCGAGATCCTTGAAGGCGAATGGCGGCGACGACCAGCCGACATCCACCTGTCCGGACATCACCTGCGTGAAGGTGGCCGACGGGTTGCCCGTAGCGACGGGCTGCGACTTCAAGCCATAGGCCTTGATGTAGCCGAGCACGATGCTGTTGGTCGAAGAGCCGTTGGTGGAATAGGCGATGGTGGTCTTTTCAGTAGCGTCCTTGATGCTCTGAAGCGGCGAGTCGGCGCGTGCATACCAGAAGTCCGCCGCGCCCGTTGCCTGCGCGCCGACGATGCGGACAGGCGCGCCTTTCTGAAACGCCGCCAGAACGCCGATGGTGCCGGCGGCCACGCCTATGTCAACGCTGTTGGAGATGACGGCCTGCATCGTCTCACCGCCGCCTTGCGTATAGAGAAGCTCAAGCTCGATGTCGTGCTTCTTGAAGATGCCGGCGTCGCTGCCGAGCTGGGCAACGGCGGTATCCCAGTTGCCGCGCTGGCCAATCGCCAGCTTCAACGTGTCCGCCGCCAGCGCCTGGCCGCCGCAGCAAAGCGACATGGCGACGCTCATCGCCAGAAAAGTCCGTCTTTTCATACTCTCTCTCCCGTGTTGTGCGGCACTCCCCGCCGCGATTTTTCTAGACTGCGGTCTTCCGGCCGGACGCACCGGCTAGCCGGCCAAGCGCGGTGTTGACGCCAACGGCGAGACCGAAAATCGTGATCAGCAGCGCATACATGCCCGGCATGTCGAAGCGCTGGTAATTCTGGATGACCAGGAAGCCGAGGCCCTGGTTGGACAGCTTGGTCTCCGCCAGAAGCACGCCGATCAGCGAGATGCCGAAGCCGAGCCGGAAGCCGTTGATCGCCGGCTCGCGCATCGCCGGCAAGTAGATTTTCGTCACCATCTGCCATTGCCCGAGACGGAAGCTCTGGCCGACGCGGATAAGGATCGGCGGGATGCGGCGCATGCCGGCGGCAATGCCGAGCGCTACCGGAAAGAAACAGGACAGCGCGCCCATGGCGATCTTGGAGCCTGGCCCGACGCCGAACCACAGGATCATCAGCGGGAAGAAGATGATCTTCGGCGTCGGCCCGAGATAGTAGAGGTAGCGCTCGAAGGCACGCTCCATGAAACGGCTCCCGCCAAGCACGAGACCGGCGGTCAGGCCCGCCGTGCCGCCGATGATGGAGGCAAACAGAACCTCGATCGCGGTCGCACGAAGATTTACGTAGAACTCCGTCCCCGACAGCAGCGTCACCAGCCCCTTGCCGATCTGCGGCAGGCCGGGCACGACATCCTCGTAAAGCAGGCCGGACATCGAAAGCGCCTGCCAGGCTGCAAGTATCGTGACTATGATGGCGATCCGCACGAGAAGCACGGGATCGATGCCGCGTGTCCGCCGCGCGGTCAGGCTCCCGGTCGCAGCCATTTCTCGACCCTTTCCATTATGACGAAGACTGTGATGCTGATGAGAACGACGAAGGAGATCGCGGCATAGGTGCCCGGCAGGTCGTAGCGCTCGGCGAGTTCGTTGATCAGCGGTCCAAGCCCGCCGAAATTGATCAGGAACTCGACGCCGACGACATTGATAAGCGCAAATATCAGCCCGATGCGCAGGCCCGAAAAGATACTCGGAAGTGCTGCTGGAAACATGATCTTTGTGAATTGCTGCCAGGGCGTGAGGCGGAAACTGCGGCCGGTATTGACCAGGACAGTCTTCACCGCGCTCAGGCCTTCCAGTGTGAGAAGGATAACGGGCGGCAGGCCCGACAGCACGGCGATGGCAATGATCGTCCATGGGCTGCGCCCGAAGATGACCAGGAAGAGCGGATAGATCAGAACGATGGGTGCCGCCGCCACCGCCGCGACCCAGGTCTCGGTCGCCTTGCGCAATATGCCGAAGCGATAAAGCAACGCCCCGAGCGGTATGCCGATCAGCGTCACCAGAAGGACCGCCGTACCGGCTTCGCCGGCGGTGACTAGGAAACGTCGCAGCACGTTTTCCTCGACTATGATGCGCTCAAAGGCCAGGGCGACATCCGATGGACGCGGCACCAGATAGGGATTGATGATCGCCATGCGCACCATCACTTCGATGGCGGCGACAGCCGCCAGCAATGCCGCGACACCGACGATCTCGGGAAGATAGCGATTGATGAAGCCGTCCCGGCGCATCGGCTCAGCGCCCTTTCCGGGAGGCAGCTTCGGCCTCGATCATGCCGCGATTGGCTTCCTCGCGCAGGTCCGCCCAGATTTCAGCCAAGTAACGGCCGAAAGCGTCGCTGCCGAGCATTTCGGAAGTGCGCGGCCGCGGCAGGTCGATGACCGCGAGACGCTTGGTGCGGCCCGGCCGGTAGGTCATGATCAGCACACGGTCGGAAAGCTGCACCGCCTCCGTGATATTGTGGGTGATGAGCAGGATCGTCTGGTCGAGCTCCTGCTGGATCTGCGTGACCTTGTCTCCAAGCAAAAGGCGGGTCTGTTCGTCGAGCGAGGCGAAGGGCTCGTCCATCAGAAGCAGTTTCGGTTCGTAAGCCAGCGTGCGCGCAATCGAAACGCGCTGACGCATGCCGCCCGACAGTTCTGCCGGATAGCGATTCTCGAAACCGTCGAGCCCGACAAGCGAAACGAAATGACGGGCCTTTTCCAGCCGCTCCGCTTTGGGCACGCCGATGATCTCGAGCGGAAAAGCGACATTGTCGACCACGCTGCGCCACGGAAATGTGGCGTCCTCCTGGAACACCATGCCGATTGCGGGATGTGGGCCACGCACCTCTTCGCCGGCAATCGTTATGCGGCCTTCAGTGACCGGAAGCAGGCCGCCGACGAGGTTGAACAGCGTCGACTTCCCGCAGCCCGAAGGGCCGATGATGGAGACGAACTCGCCCTTGTTGACGGTCAGCGACATATGATCGACGGCAACGACCGGGCCGTCGGGTGTGTGAAAGCTTTTCACCACGTCGTCGACGACGAGGATCGGATGCTCCTGCCTGGCGCCTTGCATGCTTTTGACTGTCTCCGTCGCCATCACGTTCACGCCCGGCCTCCATTTTCCCGCGTCAGACCGCTTGCCATTGCAAGCGTGTAGCCCGGCTCCACGCGCACATCGACCACAGCGACGCCGCCATTCTCGACAATGGCGATCGCAGCCTCATAGGCTTCTTTCAGCGCGCCGTGGTCGCGGATCGGCCCGAACGCATGCGCGCCCTGCGCAAGGGCGATTGCCGCTATGTCTATCTCCGGATCGTCCATGCGCTGGCCGATCCATTTGTTTTCGACCGGTCGGCCACGCATGCGCGCCACACGTTCCTGATGGACCTCGTCATTGTAGTAGGAACGGTTGTTAGCGATGACGAACAGGATCGGGATGCGGTAGTGTACCGCCGTCCAGATCGCGGTCGCGCCCATCAGGAAATCCCCGTCGCCGCAGATGGCGATCGGCAACCGGCCGGAACCGCGCAGTGCCAGCGCGGCTCCGACCGATATACCCGGTCCGCCGCCGATGCCCCCACCGCCGTCGGAGCCGAGGAAATCGAGCGAATCGCGAAACGGCCAGTATGCACCGTCCCAGGACAAAGGCAGGTGCAGCAGCGAGACCTGCCGGCTGCCTGTAGCGGCGCGCAAGGCAAAGGCAAGATCCGGCACGCCGAGCGGTCCGTCCGCCGGTGTTGAAACCGGCGCGGGCAGAGGCGCTGGCTCGGCGAATTCCGCAGCGGAGATGCCAAGCGCCTTGCAGAGCGCGGAAACTGCGCGATCGGGCTCGGCAGGAATGAACAGGTCGGCCATCGGCAGCGCCTGATAGTCCATGCTCCAGCCATTGTGGAGGTGATGGTCAAGGGAAATATGGACGATCTTGCCGGCAAAACCTTTTTCGGGCGGCAAGAGCCCGGCGGTCGCGACCCAGTCGAGATTGAGTATCAGGTCTGCTTCCTGGATTTCGGACAAGACCTTCGGCGGCGGAAAAACGCCAGGCGCAGCCATCGCCAGCGGGTGGTCGGTCGGAAAGGACGCCCCGATCTTGAGGTCGGTGACGACGCGCGCACCGAAGAATTCGGCAAGCGCCACGCGCTCCACCCACGCCTTGCGATCGCGCGATACGCGACCTGCTAGGATGACCGGCTTCCTGGCTGCGCGCAGCAGTAAGACAGCCTGCGCCAGCAGGTCGTCGTCCGGGCCATGGCGCACGGCCGGGGTAAGCCGCGAAATATCGACCGGCGGCAGCGGTTGTTCGAGCGGGTCTTCCTGCAGGCCGACATCGAGATTGACGTAGACCGGCCCGGCGGGTGCCGTGTTTGCGATCCAGTTGGCACGAACGAGTGACTCTCGCGCTGCCGCCGGCGATGCCGGCTGGTCGTCCCACTTGACGTAGCCGCGCACCAGCGCGCCCTGGTCGGCGGCGGTGTGGATCCATTCGATCCAAGGCCGTCGTTTCGTGGCCTCCACCGGCCCTGTCGCGCCGATCACCAGCATCGGCATGCGGTCGCACCAGGCATTGAACATGGCCATTGTCGCATGCATCAGCCCGACATTAGAGTGAACAGCGGCTGCCATTGCCTTGCCGGTAACCTTGGCCCAGCCATGGGCAATCGCCACGGCATGTTCCTCATGCAGGCAAACCAGCATCTGCGGATTTTCATTGCCGAGATGATTGACCAGGCTGTCATGCAGTCCGCGAAAGCTCGCGCCGGGAACGAGCGCGATATAGGGAATGTCGAGCGCCCTCAAGGTCTCGGCAACCACATCGCTGCCGAACCGCGCCGTGCCGGTCGACGCGACCGGCCGCTCGATGGCGTGCGATGGATTGCCCGCGGCAAAGGACGATGGCTTGCTGTGCCGGTTCATCGGCAAACCACGCGACAGCTCGAAATCTCCGCCCGACCTTCGCTGATACAACGAAAACCAGCCGCGCTGATCGGGCGGCGCAGACTTGCGCCTCCGCTCAAATCGAATTCCATTCCTGATCTCCCTGTCGCGGCGGCATCCATCGATGCGGCCGCCTCCTCATGACGCGATGGAACCCAAGTTCGGGGCTGGTGTCCAATACTTGATTATTACCCAGTCAGATCAAAAAGGTTTGACTGGACCATGCCGATCGCCGAAGTTCGCCAAGGGAGGAAGGCAATTGCGCATCAGGCAGTTCGAATATTTCGTGCAGGTTTGCGAAAGCGGCAGCATCACAAAAGCGGCGGAAATCCTCAATGTAGCCCAGCCCGCTTTGGGGATGCAGATACGCAGCCTCGAACAGGAACTCGGCGCGAAACTACTGGAGCGCACACCGCGCGGCACGGTGGCGACGCGTTCCGGCGAGATATTCCTGGAAGAGGCGCGCGCGATCCTGAACAGGGTTCGCGCCATGCGGCGGCGGCTTGTCGAAGCTGAGCGGGCCAATGCGGAAACCGTGAAGCTCGGGCTTACGCCGAGCATCACCACGCTTTTGACCGGCCGGCTGCTGGAGGCGCTGGCCACAGTGCGCCCGCGAATGGAAACGCAGATATTCGAGGAGTTCAGCCACATCCTGCTCGGGCGAGTCGAGCGCGGCGAACTCGATCTTGCACTTGCCTACAGCGTGCCGGACGATTCGCGTCTTTCACGCGAGGCCCTGTTGCGTGAGGTGCTCTATTTCGTCTCGTCGCCCGGCTCGGAGTTCGACCGGCCCGAACCGTTGCAGTTCCGTGACATGGTGGGTGTTACCTTCGTTATGCCGAGCGAGAAGGATTTTCTGCGCCAGATCATCGGCGACACGATGCGCAGCGCCGACCTAACGCTGGACGTCATCTATCAGGTGGAATCCATGCCGGCGATGAAGGATATCATCGCCAAGGGCAAGGCTTGCGGCATCCTGCCTCACGGGACGATCGCCCGCGAACTCGACGCAGGCATATTGCGTGCTCGCCCGATCGTCGATCCACCGGTTTCGCGAACGCTTTATGCGGTGTGGCCAGAGGGTGTCGAACTCGACGGCAAGGGACGGCATCTTTTGGCGACGATCAGAGAATTGCTGCCGGCGTTGTGCGGCGAAGTCAAGTCCCTGTCGCCGGTTTAGCTGTTGGAGTGTTACGGAACGCGGGCCGTACCTGGCCTAATTTGGTTACAGTCGCAGCCTGCTGGAAACGCTCGCATAGCCACCGTTTAGCAAAGTCTCGGTGCCAAAGCATGGCGAGCGTCTTCCCTTTTCATCTCACGCAGCTCTTGGCTTCATCCATACCGGCGGCTCCCCATGAAAGCCACCCACGAGCGCGTTGCGGCAATTGCAGTTGCGTTCGGTCGACAGGCACGAGATTGCTTCGATCAGGGTTTTTTCGATGAGATCATGTAGGCCTTCCTTGTAGTAGATCTCGTTCATGCTGCCGGGCCCGAAATGAACGACGGCCGGTGCCATCCCGGAGCCGAAATTGATGACTGGTGCGATGGAGGCGAAACACATCTCGGCCTCTCGCGCGAAGATGACTTCCGGAATGAGCGGCGTACCGACAATATCGCCGCCTTCGCGCTGATAGGCGCGGATTTCGGCTGGCGTTTCGAAACGCGGCCCCTCGGTGCAGACGAAAGTGCCGCGCTCGATGACCCGATTGCTGAACTTGTTTGCAGCCGTGATCAGTTCAGCGCGCAGGCGCGGACAGAACGGGTCCGTGAAATCGACCCGTACCCAGCATTCGCTCTCGTCGAACAAGGACTGCGCACGGGACTTCGTCTTGTCGAGAAAATCGTCGGAGATGACGATATCCCCCGGACGGATGGCGGGATTCACCGAGCCGATGGCGTTCTGTGAGACGATGGATTCCACGCCGAGTTCACGCAAAGCCCAGATGTTGGCGTGATAGTTGATCTTGTGGCTGGGAAGCGTGAGCTTTTCGCCATAGCGCAGTATCACGACCACATCGCGTCCACCGATCGTTCCTGTCAGGACCGGTGCCTCGCCCCATGGCGTCGCCACCGTCTCGGCTCGACGGTCCTTGAGCAGTTCTTCAGAGGCAGCACTGGTAATCAGACCAACAGGCGCTTCACGCATCGGACGTTTCCTTGTTCATTGTAGGTTTTTGATAGTGTTTGTGGATTGCGCTTCGAATTTCGGCTTCATCGATCATCGAAAAACACCCACCCTCGAAGACGGTCCGCCCTGCGATCATGACGCTGTGCACATGCTGCGGACCGGCGTGGTAGACGATGTCGGAAAGCACCCTTTCCGCCGTCAGACCGAGCGGGTGATCAAGCGAAAGCACGACGAGATCCGCCTCCTTACCCGCTTCCAGGCTGCCGATCTCGGCGTCCCATCCCAGCACACGCGCACCCTCTATAGTGGCCATGGTAAAGGCATCGGACGCCCCCATGATCATGCCATCGAGAGACGCGGCACGCTGGAGCAGCACCGAAAGCTTCATCTCCTGGAACAGGTCGAGGCAGTTGTTGGACAGCGTGCTGTCCGTGCCGAGCCCGACCGGGATGCCGTGCCGCCGCAAAGCGGGAACCGGGGCAATACCGCTGGCAAGCTTGGCGTTGCTGGCCGGATTATGCGCAACGCCGGCGCCTGTTCCGGCGAGAATATCGATGTCTTCTTCGTCGACCCATACGCAATGGGCGAGAATCGAACGGCGATCGAGCACGCCGAGGTCGTCAAGCCATGCTACCGGCGACTTTCCATACTGTGCTAGGACCATCTCGTTTTCGCGGCGGTTCTCCGCGACATGAATGACGAAAGGCAGCCCGAGCGTGTCGGCTTCGCGTTTCACCTCCGTCAGAAGCTGCGGCGTGCAGCTATAAGGGGAATGGCCACCGAGATAGAACCGGCACAGGCCGTTGCCTTGGTGGACCTGGATGGCCTCCTTCGTTTCATCAAGCGCGAGCGGCCAGTTGGGACGGCCGTTGGGCCGCAGTTCGGGAGAATTGGCCAGCGCTCCACTGAGCGACCGCATGCCGATTTCGCTGGCGACCGATGCGAAGACTCCCGCCCCATAACGCGTGCAGTCGCAGGCGGTGGTGATGCCGTTTCGCACCATCTCCATGACAGCCAGCGTGCACCCGGCCCGATTGTCCTCGATCGTCAGCGACGAGGTATGTGGCGCAAGCGCGGAGGCCCATTGAAAGAGATCGCCATCGTCGCAGCAGCCGCGATGCGTGGAGAGGCCGCCATGCGCATGCGTGTTGATGAGGCCGGGAATGACGACCCGTCCGCCGAGATGCTTCCGCTTGGCGGTCGCAGCTTGAGGCGGCAGCGCGGAGAAGGAACCGACCCATGCAATCTTCGTGCCCTCGATCAGGACGGCACCGTTCTCGATGAAGCCGTTGGGCAGCCCGGTATAGACGAATGCATTGTGAAGGAGGGTTCGCATATCAGACCTCCATCACGAAGGACCGGTCTTCCAGCGAAAGGCTGATGACCTCCGAAAGCGCACCAGCACTCACCACCTTGCCGTTCACGATCGTCAGGCTTGCGTCGTGACCGGGTACGACGATATCGGCCATGGCCGCAATGCGCCGGATGCTTTCGCGCGCGGCGGTGTCGTCAAAAGCACCGGCGGAGTTGAGCGTCTCGATTTCGCCGCGATGCTTTACGGCATCCTGCGCGAGGATCACACATTTTCCATCGACAGACAGGACAAGAGAGGCATGACCCCCGGTATGGCCGGGCGTTCGGATCATGCGAATGCCCGGCAGCACATCGAGTTCGCCCGAAACAAGCGAAAGCTGTGGGCTGCGCAACAGACCCTCGACCTGAAACAATGGAATGGCGCGGTCGTCTGCCTTGTGTTCGTCGAAATAGGCAAGCTCGGTTTCATGCAGGACCAGTTCGGCCTTAGGGAAACACTCGACATTGGCGACATGGTCGAAGTGGAGATGTGAAAGCACCACCGTGCGGATATCGGTCGGTGTCAGGCCGTGGCGTTCGAGAGCGTTCAGGATGCCTAGACGATCACCCGAGCCACCTGTATCGAACAACGCGTAGCCTTCTCTCGTATGGAGCAGAACCGTTGTGCTCCAACCCAGAAAACCGCGCGGCGTGCGCCCGGGAAAACCGGGGATGAGGACGTCATAGCTGGGCACCATCATCAGGATTCCACCTGTCTCAGGCGCGGGTCGAGCAGATCGCGAAGCCGGTCGCCGACAAGGTTGATGCCAACCACCGTGAAGAAGATCGCGAAGCCGGGGACAGTCGCTACCCACCAGGCGTTGCCGATATAGTTGCGCCCTTCGGAGATCATCGTGCCCCAGGTCGGCGTTTCCGGTGGAACGCCGAGGCCAAGAAAGCTCAGGGAGGATTCGAACAGGATCATCTTGGCGACGAGCAGGCTCGAGATCACGATCACCGACGACATGACGTTCGGCAGCAGATGGCGGATGAGGATCATCGGCACCGAAATACCCATCGTCTGCGCTGCCTGGATGAATTCGCGTTCGCGCAGCACGAGACATTCGGCGCGAACGACGCGTGCATACTGCACCCAGTTGGTCAGACCGAGGATGGCGATGATGTTCCAGAGGCTCGGACCGACCACGGCGGCCATTGCCAGCGCCAGCACTAGAAACGGAATGGCAAGCTGGATATCGGTGATGGCCATGAGAATGCGGCCGGCATAGCGGTCCTCATATCCGGCTACCAGGCCGAGCGTGACGCCGATGGCACCCGAAATGACGACCGAAGCGACACCGACGAGGAGCGAAACGCGGGCACCCGCGATCAGGCGGCTGAATATATCGCGGCCGAGGGCATCGGTTCCGAGAAGATGCACGCCTTCTTCGCCGCGCCAGAGCGGAGGTTTCAGGCGCTGGAGAATATCCTGAGCGTCGGGATCGAAAGGCATGAGCCAATGACCGAACAGGGCCGCGAAGACAACGATCAGGACCAGTGCAAGTCCGAAGGCTGCGAGGCGGCTGTCGAGGTAGCGTTTGATAAACGGGTTCATCGGCCCTTCCTCAAACGCGGGTCGAGCAGCCCGTAGGACAGGTCGACGAGGAGATTGACCGTGACGATGGTGACAGCCATGACGAGCACGAACGCCTGAACGACGGCGAAATCACGATTGGCAATAGCCTGGATGGCGAGCCTGCCGATGCCGGGATAGGCAAACACCTCTTCGGTGATGACAGCACCGCCAAGCAACGCCCCCACTTGCAGCCCGATGACCGTCAAGGTCGGGATCGCAGCATTGCGAAGCGCATGCTTGAAGATGATGCGCCCCTCGCTAACGCCTTTGCCGCGCGCGGTGCGGATATAGTCGGACTGCAGGACCTCGATCATCGAGGAACGCAGTAGCCGCGTGATGATCGCCGTCGAGTAGGTCGCGAGCACGATCGCCGGCATGATCAGGTTCTGCCAGCCGCCCTTGCCTGATGCCGGCAGCATGTGAAGCGTCTCCGAAAACAACAGGATCAGCATGATCGCCAGCCAGAACGCCGGAAAGCTCTGGCCGATAAGCGAGATGAGAAGGCTGATACGGTCGACCACCGACCCGCGCCATGCCGCGGCCAGGATGGCAAGCGGAATGGAGATTGCCAGCGACAGGGCGAGCGCCATGCCACTCAGTTCGAGGGTTGCGGGCACCCGTTCCATCACGAGTTGCATCGCTGGCTGCTCGTAACGGAGCGACATTCCGAAATCGCCCTGCAGCGCCCGATAGACGAAATCGAAATACTGAACGACAAGCGGTCGGTCGAAGCCCATGAGATGGCGGAAGCGCGCGATCTCTTCCACGGACGCTTCCGGCGGCAGGAAAAGTGCCGAAGGATCACCGCCGATCCGGATCAGGAAGAACACTGCAAGCGACACGCCGAAAACGACGGCCATCGCATAGAGTATCCGCGATATGAGGAATGAAGACAAAGGCTTGGCCGCTCCATGGGCGAAGTCGTTTCAAATTCCGTGGCCGGAGCGTTCCGGCCACGGATAGATCGAAGATCAGTCGAAGCTAGCCTTGCGCAGATCGATCATGCTGTCGGTGCGCGGCTTCCAGCTCAGCTTGGCATTCAGGCCATAGATCAGCGGCGGCTGTATCATGGGCAGGTGCGGTGCCTCGTCCTTGATGATGACGGCCGCCTTTTCATAGATCTCCTTGCGCTCAGCCGGGTCGATAGTCGCAGCGCCCGCATCCAGAAGCTTGTCGAGTTCGGCATTGCTGAAATAGCTCTGATACTGCCCGGTCTTCAGCAGAGGCAGCCAGACAAGATTGGGATCGCGCCCGCTCCAGCCGGGAAAGGTTATGCCTTCGCGGCCCTTCTTCTCCGATACCTGGCCCCAGACGCCCGGCTCCAGATACTGGATGTCCGCCTTGATGCCGACCTTGCGCAAAAAGCCAGCCGTCGCCTCGACAATCTCGCTGTCCTTGAGAAAGCGGCCTTTACGGGTCATCAGGGGGATCGAGAAACCGTCAGGGTAACCTGCTTCCGCAAGCAGCTCTTTCGCCTTTGCGGGATCGTAGGGATAGGGCTTCCAATCCGGGTTATAGGCAAATCCGTTCGAAGGAAGGGTAAGCGCGATGCGATTGCCCATGCCGTTGAGCAGTGCCTGCTGGATCGCATCGACATTGACGGCGTAGTTGATTGCCTGGCGCACGCGCTTGTCCTTCAAAGGCGTGTCGCGCGTCGTATCGAAGGCGAGGAAATAGAGGAAATCGCTGGACACCGTTTCGACCTTGGTGCCGTCCGTTTCGAGCGACGAGACGTCTTCAGGCGGGATATCGACCGCGATGTCGGCGCCGCCGCTCTTCAATTCCGCAATGCGCGTGCGGGTTTCCTTGATTGGCCGGAAAACGACGCGATCGATCTTCGGCTTGCCGCCCCAATAATCCGGATTGGCCTCAAGAACGACCTCCTCGTCCTTCAGCCATTTGACGAATTTATAAGGCCCGGTTCCCACCGGGGCCGATCCCAGCGCTTCGCCATTCTTTTCCTGCGTGTATTTCGGCGGAACGATCAGGGCTGGAAACGATGCCTCGTAAAGGGAGAGCAGCATCGTCGGGAAGGGCTTCTCCGTCTTGAGATCGACCGTGTACTCGTCGACGATCTCCACCGACTTTATGGCTGCGATGCGCGAATAGTAGGGAGCCTTGAAATTCGGATCGAGCGCGCGGTCGAAGGTGAATTTCACCGCTTCGGCATTGAAGGTCTCGCCATTGTGAAACTTGACGCCCTCGCGCAGCTTGAAGCGCCAGGTCAGCGGGTCCGGATTGCTCCATGAAGTCGCCAGGCCTGCGACGAGTTCGCCCTTCTCGTCCATGGTTACGAGGCCATCATAGATCTGGAACAGGATGTTTGCCGTCGGGAAGGCCGAGTGCTTCGCCGGGTCCATCGAGTAGGCATCGGCAGGCTGGGCGACGACAAGCGTGCCTGCTTCCCCGGCATTCGCGATCAATGGCAGATTGCAGGCAACCGTCGTGGCCAAAGCGGCAATCAGAAAGCTTCTTCTAAGTACGTGTTTCATAAGTTCACCCTTTTTGTGCCCTCTTGGAGGGCTTTTTATGTTGCGGCGACGCGGTCCGTGTCGCCGTAGTTGCTGATCCGTCCGATGTCACGTCTTCCTCCCGCTTTCGCCTCTTGAAAGGGCGATGGCGGCAAAACTGTCCAGGCGGTCGAGCCTTATGGTCAGATGACCTTCCTCCATTTTCAAAACGGGCAGTGTTTTGCCGGTTTGCAGGTCGATAGCGCAGTCGGCTTCGGTCTTCACGACGATTTCGAAGCCAGCCAGCGCGGTTATTTCCATCAGCCCCTTCGTTCGAGTCGCCGCGCCGTTCAGCGCATGCAGAACCATGCCATCCGGGTGCTCGTAAAGAATGAGGTCGACAGCCGAGGATGCCGTCGTCCGTAGCGGCGGAGCGCCGATCGTCTTTTCGAGCAGAACGCCCATCAGTCGCCGATATTCCGGCATCGCGAACCGGTGGTAGAGCGAGCCGATGCGCCAAGGCAGCCAGACAGCCTTGCCTTGGCCGAACTGTTCTTCGATCAATCCGGGCTCCGTGCCGGGGCCTTCGACAAGCGTGAACTCAGGTGCATTGTTGGAGAAAGGGCCGATCAGTCTCAGATCGTCATTTGCATTTGCTCGATCGTGAAACGGAACCCAAAAATCTCCTGCAGCGGCGATGTGCGGGATACTGTCGAATGCGCCGCGCAATGTTTGATCGGACAGCGCAAAATAAGCGCCGTTCACATTGCGAATTGCACCGGGCAGACGCGGCAGGCAGGAAAGTGGCGGCGAGCCACGTTCGCGTCCGTTCTCATCGCATCTGGCCAAATCCGCGCTGGCGATCAACCTGCCGCCGTTACGCACATAGATATCGATCGCTTGAGCATCGGAGTCCGAAAGGCAATGAACTGCCGGCAGCAGGATGGCATCGTAGCACCCAAGGTCCGCAACCGACAGATC
>VFQQ010000766.1_pt1 | contig 55567 bp, 90 predicted proteins | sample 3512341 | NCBI WGS metagenome assembly VFQQ01 (sample SAMN10412373, study PRJNA504923) | tailings metagenome | isolation source: Relicate 2 Philex TSF1 revegetated site | place: Philippines: Tuba, Benguet | collected 2017-08-29 | reverse complement strand
CAGTTGTGGTATGGCGGTTCAGGGCACGCAGCCGCGCAGTTCAGGAGGGGTAGGAGCATGCAACAAGCCCCAACAGCTCAAAAACAGCAGGCACAGGCTCTGGACACCAATGATCCCCTGCGCCAGCGAACCGAGCCATGAACTAGGAAACATCGCTTCCCATCCAATTCAAAACCCTGCCAACCCACCAGTTTCATCCTCCTCCTCGCTGCCGCTGCCGCTGCCGCCCTCATCCGCCGCCGCCATGCCGTCAAAGTCGACCCGTGCCGCGCCCAGCGTGTCGGTCTGGAAGAAAGCGCCGCCCGCCTCCCCCTCCGCCTCCATGCTGGCAAGACCTGCCAGAGTGGCGGCCTCAGCGGCGTCAAAGTCTGCGCCCCACTCAGCCACCAGCTGGGCAGAACCGGCCACCTCGGTGTCGCGCTTGGGGGGCAGCGTGAAGTAAGGGATGCGGCCGTCGTTCCAGTCCTGCAAGGGAAGACAGCAGAGCAGGGGCGCAGCCTTTGGTGGCAGCGTGACCAGGCCTTGCAAGCCGCCCCACCAGCCGGAACGACGGCGTATAACAGCTGCCCACCCTCGAATTGCAAGCGCAGGCTGAGCTGCCTGCCAACCACGGGGCAGCACACTTCATTCATTTCATTCACACTGACCTGCAGCACGATGCGCGCCGCTGCCGATGTGTCCACCGCGCCGCCGCGCTTGAGCTTGCCGCGGGCCTGCTCAGGGAGACAGGGCGTCGAGAGCGAGCTATGCAAAGGATGCATTTCATCGCACAGCCATGCCCCACCAGCTGCCACAGTCTCTCTATCCCAACCCATGCAGCTGTGTTGCTTCCCGCCTCAGCTTGCTCTGCCCGCTGTTCCCGCAAATTCTCAACATTGCCTCCCTCACCTGCGCCAGCTGCAAGAACTAATCCAAGCCCCTGCAGCTGTCCCTCCTCCCGCCCCATTTTCTGCTCTCCACTGGCCCCCTCACCTGCGCCACCAGCTGCAGGAACTGGTCGGGGCCCTGGAACGCGGCCACCTTGTACAGCTTCATCAGCTGCTTGGCGGGGCAGCGCCGCACAATCTCCGCCACCTGGAGGATTAGGTGCAAGGGCAGGGTCGCGGGCAAGATGAAGGAAGTGCAGGTCAAGAGGGCCAGCAACTGTCGGCTCGAGCGCACCCCCGTATCGCGGCTCGCTTCAAACCCAGCACAGCATGCGTGTGAAGTGAGCAAGCAGGCAACAGGCACAGTAACACAGCAATGCACAGCACAGTCAAAGCAGCAAAGCCCCCCAGGCCGTGCTCACCGGCAGGGCGGGGTCGGGCAGCTGCTCCGCCTTGACCGCATTGCGCAGCGCTGCGGCCGCCGCGCCATCCGCAGACGCGTCGGCAAAGACGACACCGGGGGAGTCGAGCAGCGTGACCTGGAATAGGAGTGGGGCGGGGGGCGGCATGGGTTAGGGTGAAATAAATCAAGCAGCTGAAGAGAGCAGGGCAGTGTGGCTGCCGCCCCTACAGTTGCACGCAGGCTGCAGGGGATTAGCAGGAGCATGATGCCATGCAGCCTTGGACAGGGCCAAACAAGCCCTTCACTGGTTGCAGAAAAGTGCCCGAGCAGTGACAATTTGGTGCCCACCTGCTTGTCAAGGTGCACCTCCTGCACCGCCTTGGTCACACCGGGCGTGTTGCCCACCTGCGGGGGACGCACAGCGCGGGTGGGACACATCAGCGTGCCACGTCAGCGGTGGCATGTCAGCAGCGGCATTTAGCAAGCATTGGCGGCAACGTGCGCTTGCCCACCACAGCGCACAACTACCCACTCCATTCCTCTATCACGCCCCAACACGCCATGCTGTGCCCACCTGTGCCACGCGCGTGCGCTTCAGGCTGTTGATCACGCTCGACTTGCCCACGTTGGGCAGGCCCACCTGCCAGGCGCGCACGGTGGAAGGGGAAGAGGAACCAGTCAGCAGGCTGGACGGGACAACTGGGCTGGGTGCGCCGGTAAGGCATAGCGAGCAACTGGGCTGTGCCCGAGTTGCTTTGCCTCGCCAATGATGGGAAGCCCTGAGCAGCCGCTTGATTCACCACTACCGCTCCCTGCTCCCGCCTCACTCCTGGTCCCGCCTTACTCCTGCTCCCCCATTCCTGCTCCCCACTCCTGCTCCCCCTCCATCACCCCGCAGCTCACCACTCCCACAGTGATGGAGGTCTTGATGTCCGCCGACCGAGCGTAGTTCTTGAGCAGCTGCAGCAGCGTGTCTGCGCCCAAGCACTCGCTGCCCTTGAGCGCCGCGTCCGCTGCGCCCTTGCTGGCCGCTGCGCCCACCGACCGGCGGCCCAGGTTGGACGCCTGTGCAAGGTGTGGACAGAGGGGAAAGCGGCAGTTCAGTCATTCTGGTTGGGCATACAAAGCTGGGCGGCCCCTCTTGCCGTCTGTTCGGACTGCATCTGGCTTGGCGGCTTCCAGGCCAGCGCGGTCAGCTCCCTGCAAATCCTTGTGACCCACAGCAGCTTCCCAGCCCACTGATACACAGCAGCACAGCCCCCACCTGCTTCTGTGTGGACGACTTGAAGGCGACCGCGGGCAGCTCCTCGCGGAAGTACTTGAGCCACTGCTCCGCCACCTCGCGCGGCACCAGGTCTGCTTGGGAATGGGTTGAATAGTAATAGGGGTAAGCTGAGGGGTTACACTTGGGACTAAGAGTGAGCTCTGCTCGGCCAACTCGCGCGGCACCAGGTCTGCACAACAAAGGGTTGGTGAGAGTCAGCATAAGGCTAGGTGTGGTGGTGGGATGACCACGGCACAGTGTTGCTTTCACAGTCCTGAAAAGCCGGTGAACGCGCAGACCGGCAGACCGGCAGCCAGGCGGCAACACGTGAGCCTACGGTCAGCACCACCGCACCACCCACAGCCCGCACCACCCACCAATCTTGTTGAGCAGCAGGATAATCTTGTTGGAGTGAGAGCATGCCACACCAGTCAGCAGTCAAGCTGACAATAACCATTCATGCATCACAGCCTGCACCACCCACCGATCTTGTTGAGCAGCAAGATGATCTTCTTGGAGGGGTCGGTGCGCCGCACAAAGCGCTCGACATCGGCGCAGCGGCAGCCCAGTGGGTCGCGAGCGTCGAGCACCTCGATGATGACATCGCTGGCCTCCACCACCTGTGAAACCCAGCATGGCAGAGATTGGTTGTACCGCTGCGGCAGGATTACTCTTGAGGGCAGAGCACACCGATGCTGTGTGCCCACACGCCAACAAGCAAAGCCACCATTACAATCGCCAGCCAGCCGCGGCAGATGTCTCAGACAAATGAGGAACAGAAACCCATGCAACCTCCACCCTGGTGGACCCGCCAAGCAGCGAGACGTGCAACGCCGCACCTTGACAAACTCCTTGTAAAAGGCGCGGCGAGAGTAGTCCTGGAACGAACCCGGCCCCGCGCCCGCTGCCGCCGCCGCTGCACTCTTGTCGTACTCCCGGCCCCGCTTCAGGGCGGTGCGCTGCAGCAGGCAGTGAATGGGTAGCATTCGTGAGGCGTAATTCTGTGCTGCTTGCAAGCATGCCTTTGCAGCCGGGTGGCGCTGGGAGCACAGCAGGCCCACTGTTTCCGTCCTAGCAAGCGCAATTCGGCAGGGTGCAGCCGAGTGCCGCCACGGCAGCAGCATGCGCAACTTCAGCAGGGTTGTGGCCGCAGCACCTGCCGCCTCACAATTGCAGCTGCTCCGCCCCCTCCCTCATCCCAGCAGCGGTCATCTCTCTGACCATGCACTGCGCAACAGCAGGGACACCCTCTCCCCTGCCCACCTGCATGGCCTCCAGCTGCTGCCCCTCCCCCTCTGCATCCATGGCCGCCGCCTCGCGCGCCTCCTTGGCGGCAGCCCGCCGCTGCTCCCGCAGAGCGCGCTGCTTGGCCTCCTCCCGCTCCTTCTGCGCCTTGAGCTGCGCAATCAGCTCCTCCTTGAACGGCCAGGCGTTGGGGATGCCGGGGTCCTGCAGAAGGGGAGCACGAAGTGTTCATCTCAATGCTTCGCTTGTGCCATGGCCTGTGCCGAGAGCGAGCGCAGCGACAGGCGCGAGCGGTGCTACGACAGGAGCAGCAGCGACGCACTGCCGCAACACACCGGACGCTGCCACACGATGCTGAACAATTCAACAACTTCCTGCCGCTGCCCTATGCTCCCCACTCCACTGGCTCCTAGTTTGGCAAGCTCCAGCGCACCTTGGCCTCCTTGGGCTTGATGCCAAGCCGCTTCTTCTTGTTCTCCTCCTTGCGTTTTTTTTTGTGGTGCTCCTTCACCTTGCGGATCACCTTGTACTTCTGCTTCAGCGTCAGCCGCTTGCTCTTGCTCTTCTTACTGCAGACAGGCAACGGGGGCAGGCGTGCAGGCGGCGGTGGGCGGCGGCGGTGGCGGCGGCAGCAGGGTTTGCAGTAAGCGCACTGCAGCCCGCGAGCGTGCCCATGCCATCAGGCAGTGCCGCTGAATGCTGTGGCACGGCCGCAACACCCTGCCGAGCAGGCGGGCAGTGCGCCGGCGCACTTGCATGGTGCCTGCGCAGCGCCCGGCCGCCGGTGGCCAGCGCAGCAACAACCAACCTGCGCTTAGCTCCGATGCCGCCCATCCTGCCCGCGCGCTGCCGCCGCTACCCCGCCGCCACTGGCTGCCCCGCTGCTGGGGCTCTCCTGAACACTGTCGAGGGCGAACAGCTGCTGTTGGAGTCGACACAATGTGAACGAAACGCCAGCCACATGCATGCAGGCCGCCGGCGGGGCAGCAGCCGCCAGCGCCGCCACGTCGTGCTGCACCGGCCACTTGCGCTCTCCAAGCTCGCCTCCTGTTTCACACACTGGCGCAGAGAAGTGTTACAAAGTGCAAAATTGACATGTGGGAGCCCAGGTGGTGGGCCGAGGGGATCAAGTGCAAAATTGACATGTGGGAGCCCAGGTGGTGGGCCGAGGGGATCAAGTCATGTTCAACGGCAGGCAGGAGCAGAGCAGCAGGCAGCGGACGGAAGGAGCAAGGAAACAGAAAACTGCAAGCTAAGTTTGCGGGCTGTGCAGAGCGCAGCACAACTGGACAGGTGCAGCAGGAACGGGGAGCCAGGACAGCGGGCCTAATACTTGCGCTGCGGGCCGCCAAACAGCACAACCTTCTTGCCTTTGCCCTTGCCGCCGGCAGCCGGGGAGGCGCCCAGCTGCAGGCCAGCCAAGCCTGCTGCAGCCGCGTCGCCCTGGCCGCCGCCGCCAGCGGCAGCCGGCCCCCAAGCGGCAGGGGCGGCGGAGGCGGCGGGCTTGGGGCCCCACGCGCCGCGCGGAGCAGAGACAGCAGTGGGCGAGGCAGCCGCTCCAGCCGAGGTGCCAAGCGAGGGGCCGGTGGCTGCAAAGCCGTCCCTTGCAATGGCGGCAAAGCTGACGCCTGGCTGGGGCGGCGCCCGAGGGGCCTCGCTGGGTGGACTGCCCGCCTCTGCCTCTCCCTCTGCCGCCACAGCAGCAAACACCGCAGCGTCTTCCACCGCAGCTGCATCCAGGCCCGTTGGCAGCAGGCTGGCGGAAGGCAGGGGCATGGCACGCAGCTCAGCCGCCGACAGGCCCGTGTTGGCCGCCGCAGCAGCGGCAGCGGCCGCTGCGGCACGCTCCGCTTTCAGGCGCCGGGCCTCCTGCTTTGCCCGCTGCGCACGCCGCTTCTCCCGAGCAGCCAGCTCGTCAGCAAAGGGCGCCAGTGCCTCGGGTGGCAGTACGCCTGCAGGGTAGTTGGGAGTGCGGAGCTTGGGACGGTTGACCAAGCAAGCTTGTGCGGCCCCACCCCTCGAATGTGCGCCAGATGGGCAGCAACAAAAGCGTGCGCCTCACTTGCAGTCCCAGTCCGGCAAACAGGCATCACCAGATGTCCAACAGACGCAGGCATGGGCCCCACCTGACAGGTTGACCTCGCAACAAGCATTGCCAGATGTCCAACGAACACACGCAAGAGGGACCCCACCTGACAGGTCGACCTCGCAGAGCTTGAAGGTGGCGGTGAGGGGGAGGTGGGCCAGCACGCGCATGCGCCGCCGGCTGCCCTCGTCCTGCAGCACATCCTCCACCTCCAGCACCTGCGCATTGCACAATGGAGCAACGGTGCTGCCACCACCCAATCAAGCACAGCACAAGAACACACCGCGAAGCAATGTGACAGAACCAGTTCATTTACCCCAGCACGCACCTTTGCGGTGATGGCGGGCGGGCAGGCGGGGTAGGAGCCAAAGCGCGCCAGCAGCATGCGCAGGTTCAGCGGGCACAGGAACAGCCACTGGCCGTCTGCGGCGGTGGAGAGCAGGGGAGCAGTACGGAGAGGGACTGATGAACAGGCAAGCAGCAGCCAATTTAGGGGCAACGGCAGTCAGCCAAAGGAAAAACCTGTCGGCTGTGTTGCGAAGCAGCGACATGCACCGTGGAAACAGTCAGCTGCAAGGCACAGGCAATCCAAACAAACTGCAACAGACACAAACCCGCCTCACCGGCGGCTTGGTAGAAGAAATAGTCGCCTGCCGCGCCCGCTGCGCCCGCTGCGTCTGCTGGCGAGCCGCCCAGCAGGCCCCCGGCTGACCTGGCACTGCTCGACAGCTCAGCGGTACCGGCACCGCCACCCTGGCCATGTGCGGCGCTGCCGCCTGCACCACCTATGGGCAGGGCAGCGCTGGGGACCCCAGCCTGACGGGTGGTCCCATGCTGGCCACTGCCGGTTTGCGTGGGGCCAGCTGGCGCGCGCTCCTCTGGAGAAGGGCCCTCATCATCACTGAAGGCTGGCTGTGCATCTGCTGCCGCTGGCCTTGCCGCCCCAGCGGCCGCGCCCGGTGTTTGGCCAGGTGGCGAGCGGCCCCGCGCCGCACCCCACCCGCCGACGGCGCTGCCAACGCCAGCAGCGCGCGGCGGCGCAGCGGCGGCAGCCAGCGAAGGGAACTGCTGGTCCCTTGCTGCTGCGGCGGCCTGCTGCTCCCGGCGCACTGCGGCGGCGCTGAGTGCTGCTGTGGTGGCGCCCTTGACTGCCGCGGACGCTTGCGCCCCCGCTTCCTCCGGGCTCAGCAGGGCATCCTGTGGGGGCGGGATAGGGAAGCAGGGCAGATTTTGCCAAAAACAAGCACTCACAGAGCATGTCGCACGTCCAAGCAAGGCACCATGCACTGGTGGTAACCTTACATGCCATCAATCATGCCGGGCCAGCAACAACACTTGGTTCTACACGCTCTCACCTGCGCCATGGGGTCTGCGGCCTCCATCAGCAGGCGCTGGCGCCGCTCAGCGGCTGTCCGGGCGCGGGCTGCCAGTGCATCAATGGCTGAGTAGACGTTGGGTGCCTCGAAGGCCGCCTCGATGCCGCCCTCAGATGTGACCTGCGATGCGGGAGGTCAGCCAGAGGGTAGGGTAAGAGCGAGGTGCAAGTGACAAACCAGCCGAGCATATCGGCCATGAAATGCAAAGGGCTTGATCCCTTCATGCGTTGCATGCTGGCCCCAGCAGCCCACACTGGCAACCGGGCAGCAATTTAACAAGCAGGTGTTTGCGCTCAGAATGTCATCCATTCTGTACAACCGACCACAGTGCACCCACCTGAGCGGCATACTGGGCCAGCCGCCCCGCCTCCGCCACCCACATCGCAGTGGCATCGCCCTCCGACACCAGAGTGAACTTGCTGAAGCGGTTGCAGGCCGTGGCTGCGCCCTTCCCGGGCCACCCTTTGCCAGGCCGCCCGCCCGCCGGTGCAGCTGAGCCACCGCTGCTAGCGGCCCCGCTGCTGCTGTTTCCACCCGATGTCGGCCAGCCGCGCTTAGAGCTGCCCTGCCCAGCCGAGCCGCCCTTGACAGGGCTGCCGGCGGCTGGCCCGCCCGCCACCTCCCCCTCTCCTGCGCCGCCGGCTGCGCCAGCAGAGCCGCTGCCACCGCTTCCGGTGCCAGAAACACCCACAGCCGCCGCTGCCTCGCCCCCGGCAAGTTCTGGAGTAATGCCGTCCCTGGGACGCCGCAGCAGCTGGAAGGTGGCAGGCTGGCCCACAGACGGCACAGCCACGCGGTGCACCTGAACCAGGCGCAGCTCGCGCGCCGCAATCTGCAGGTGGGGTGGCACGGCAGCGATAACGTCACACCGTCTGCCCTGATTCCAACTCCTACACAGTGCCCAGAGCGCAACAATGGCACCATATGGCTGCCCAGCTTATCCGACCGGCAGCACAAGCTTGCCTGTGTGTAGCACAGCGGGCAGTTCTAGTGGCAATCCAGAATGCCAAGCACTCTGCAAGCCAAGTGTCTCAATTCAACACAGTCCTGACGACTGTTCTACTTGCCTGCGTGTAGCAGAGCGGGCAAGGGGCGCTCTTGCGCAGCTCGGGGCCGCCGTGTGCCACCAGGTGGCCGATGATGGCTGGGAAGGAGAAGACATGGCCTGCAGGGGAGCAGAAAACAAATGAGAAAGTGCAATAAGGCGGGTTGCAACAATGGGTGGAGAAGAGGTTGCAGAAGCGGTGTGCCCCACACTTGTCATGCAGTCCCAACCAAGCGCATGCCCACCATCAGGCACAGCACGGCGACCAGCCAGGGCGCAAGGTTGCAAGCAGGGCAGTGCAAGCCTGCAAGCCTTGCGACACAACCCCACATCCTGTGCGGGCACGCACCGCAGGGGGTGATCTGTGGGCACAGCGGCTTCTCATCCAGTGTGATGGGGCAGCGCACGGGTGCGGCACTCAGCATCTCCACCTGTGGAGGGTGGCAGGTGCAGACAGGCAGCTGGTCAGGGCCACGGCAGCGAGTGGCAGCATGAATCCACCTGCACTCTAGCAAGCTCCGGTTAGCAACACTCTCAACAAGCGACGCCAGTTGCAGTCAGCTCGCTCACACACAACACAATCTGCTCTTGCCTGCAGCATGCTGTCCGGATCTGTGCCACACAGCACCTTCCCAACAGCAGTACTGATGACCACAACAAGTGCAGGTATTGCCTACCTGCACCACGTCCTCCCACTCCAGCATGCGGTCGGGGTCGGCCTCAAACCGCCGAGCATCCACGGCGTCGCTGACCAGGAAGCGGAAGTTGGCCTGAATGCATGGGGTGGAAAGTGAGGGCAAGTGTGTCTAGAGAGGCCGGGTTGAGCATGCTTGCAGGGGAGTGCGGTCTGCTTCAAGCGCTGCCGACGCCAAGCGCTTGAGTGCAGGCCCTCGTGAATAAGCAACAAGTCCATCTCAGCTTGCAAGCCGCTCAGCCCCACCCACCCCACCCAACTTGCATTGCCAAACCCACCTGCAGGAATTTGTTGCGGTCGTAGGGCTGCGGCTTGGGGGCGGGGCGGCGGGGCGGCGCGCGCCCGCCCCGCCCTCCGCCGCCGCCGCGCCCTCCGCTGCCCCGCCCGCCCTGCTCGCCCTCCCGCCTGCTCTGAAAGCCGAGCAGGTGGTTGGCGGCGAGGAAGCCCCGCCGCCCGGGAGAGGTGCCAAGCACGCTGGCTGAGCTGGCGCCGCCGCCAGCGCTGCCCTCCCCAGTGAAGCGCCCTCCTCCGCCGCCTCCTGTACCCTCGCTGCGCTGCCGGCCACCGCCACTGCCTGGCTGAGGTTGGCGGGAGGCATCTGTTGCCTGCTGCGGCGCCGAGTGGTGGTGCTGCTGCTGCCGCGGCGCCCCGCCGCCCCCTGCAGCCCCGCCGCCGCTCCCTGCGCCGCCGCCACGGCCCTGCAGCTCGCGCGACAGGCCTCCACGGCCCCTGCCGCCCCTGCCTCCGCGGCCGCCATGCCCCTGCCGCGCCTCAGACGGTGCTGCGCCCGATGATGCCGCTACTGGGCTTGTGGGCGCTGCGCCGGCGCCGCTTGCGCCTGTGGCACAAAGGCGTGATGGAGACGAGTCAGCAACTGCTTACCATAGTCCATCGATGCATTGACAATCTGGTGAGCCCCGTGACAGCCGCTCTGGCAGCCAAGGCTGCCGATCAAGCACACTCGCCTTTGCCGCCACCGCCGCCCGGCACGAACGTCGCCGCCGCGGCACTGAGCGCCGCTGCGCTGCTGCTGCCGCCTTCTCCATGGTGTGTGGGCGCCTGAGCCTCGCTGTGGCTTGCTGAACGGTGCTGGGGGTCTGCCTGGGCCGGGCCACTGCTCATAAAATGCCGAGGGGCGAGCTGGGGGAGCGCTGCGGCCGAGGATCAATCGGCCGAGACGGATGCAGCGCTCGTGGGCTTGCTGAAAGCGCACAGGGGAAGGGCTCGGGAAGAGGAGAGGTGGGCGGGCTAGGAAGCGCCTGGGAGGGGCCCGGCGCTGCGCTTGGGGAGAGTGCAGGGGATGCAATGCTCGATGCCCGGCTGCGAAAGCCTCTCGGCACTCGCTCGCCATCATGTCGATAAATGCAGCGCAGGCAGGGCAGTGTGCCGCGATCGGGGCCCGCCATCGCGCACTGCGGCAATCAACCTGCGATTGGGCAGCGCCACGGGTCGCAGCGCGCTCCCAGCTCGCACTCAACACCTGCCAGCCGCCCGTCCAGCGGCCGGGGCACACCAGCGCTGCCCGATCCAGCGCACCGGGGCTCGCATCGGATTGACCGCAGCAGCGCGGGGCTGTTCCAGCCTCGCAGCCCTCTCCGAGCAAGCGGGGCGTTGCAGCTATGCAGCGGCGCCTCCTACCGGCTGCTGCAGCGCTGCTGCTGCTGGCCCTGGCGGCGCTGCTGCCGGCCGCCAGCGGCTACGAGTTTGACATGGTGCGCCGCCGCCCTGCTGCCGCCGGCTGGGGAACTGCCGGCTGCATGATAGCCCCCAGCCTATCGCATGCAACTGGTCATCGATCAGCTGATGCCTGACAGCTGCTTGTGGCGCACCGATGTTCACTTGTCGGCTGGCACACAGCCAGCCCGCCAGCTTGCGCCTGCTCAGGCAGACACGGCGGCGGTTGCCGCGGCGGTTGGCCCCCGTTCGCGCCCGCACCCACGTGCCCGCTGGTGCTGCCTGCCCCGCTGAGCCAAGTTTGGCTGCCGCCAAATGCTTGCTCGTGATGCCTCCCTGCAGGTGTTCCAAACCAAGTGCGTGATGGAGGACGTGAACGAGAAGGAGGAGGTGGGCTCAGCGGGGGGGGACCCCTGCTGCAATGATCAGGGCTGCAGTAGCAGCGCCCTTTGTGGGATGCAGCCGCGCCTGCTGCCGGCCAGGCTGTTGTCCGCCAGCGCACACATGCCACCCAGCTGCTGGCAACCTGGAGATGCCAGAAAACTGTCCGTTGGCCTTCCAACTGCAGGTCATGGGCAGCTTCCGCGCCTTCAACCGCGACAGCCCCGACCAGCCGGTCACAATCGACGCGCGGGTGCGTGGGTGTGGTCCGCTGCAGGCTGCTGCATTGATGCATGCCGTGGGTCTGCTGCAGGCTGCTGGCTGGTGCAGGCCGTTGGTTCGCTGCAGTTGAGGTCTCACGGCTGTTTGGGCTCTTGTTGACGAGCGGGAACATGTCCCTGTCCCGCTGTGCAGTTTGAGGTCCCGCAGGGCCTGCTCGTGTCTGCAGCTCCCTGATTGGCGCCCCTGCCTGCCTGCCTGCCTGCAGTTTCAGGACCCCCAGGGCCAGCTTCAAACCTTCTTGAGCCTTCTTAACCGCTGCACATGCTGCCTCTCTTCCCCCGCTGTGCAGTTTGAGGACCCGCAGGGCCAGCTGGTGTTTGAGCGGCACGGCTCCTCGGAGGGCGACTTCCACTTCACCAGCAACGGCGAGGGGGAGTACAAGCTGTGCTTCACCGCTAAAGGTGCGAAACACAGGGTGGCAACGTGCTGCAAACACAAGGTTGCTTGGAGTAGCTGCAAGCACCGGCGAGGGGGAGTACAAGCTGTGCTTCACCGCCAAGGGTGAGGGCCGGTTGCAAGACCACGCAGTTGGAGCAGGAGCAATGGGCGCAGATGCAGCAGGGTCAACTGGAGGGTGGGCTTGTGGGGGTGAATAGTGCAGTGGGCGCAGCAACTTGGCGCATGCTGAGCTGCAGGGCCTGCACCCACCCGGCACTCGAGCTGCTCACCGTCTGCTTGCGTTGCTCCCTGCTTGTTCAGCCCACCAAGCCGCCCAGAACACGCTGAATTGCTTCCTGGGCGCCCACACAAATTTCCGCACCGTCCCCCCCTCCCACCGCCAGACTACCACACCGCCCAGAACACGCCAGAGTTGCGGGGCATGCACCCACTTCTAACCCCTCTGCTGTTCCTCTTTGTTTCATTGCAGACTACCACACCGCCCAGAACACGCGCATCCGCATGAAGTTCAGCACGGGGGCGGAGGCGCACGACTGGGAGGCGGTGGCCAAGAAGGACAACCTGAACGCCATCCAGGTGGGTCCGTTGGGTTGGACCATTGCAGCTGCACTGGAAACACAGGAGTTGGCCATGCGTGCTGCTGCTTGTTGCTGTGCTTGTTGTGCGTGCACAGGCTTTGCGCACAGACACGGAAGCATGCGGTGCACACGTGCGCGCCGAACAAGTCGTGCCTGAGCGGCAACTTGCCCCACCCTTCATTTCCTCACAGACCGAGATGCGGCGGCTCGAGTCGGTGGTGCACTTGATCCGCACACCCAATGTGCTGCATGCTTGGCCGCTTATCAACTGCCCCCACCCTCTCCCCCTCTCCCATCCAACAGACCGAGATGCGGCGGCTCGAGTCGGTGGTGCACACCATCCACATGGAGCTGCAAAACATCCGGAGAAAGGAGGAGCGCATGCGCGACGTCAACGGTGCGCAGCGCTGCCTTCTGCTGTTGACCGGTGTTGCTTTGGTGTGGTTGGATATTGGTCTGAGGGCTGCCCGGAGAGAAAGAGGGAGCGCATGCGCGACGTGAACGGTGCGCCATTCAATGTGCCCAGCGTTGCAGACATGCACTGTTTGCCGACTGAGTTGGCATCAGCGCGCGGACCCTGAATTTCCAATTGCGTGCTGACCGCGCATCCCGTGCTGCGCTGCGCTGTGCAGAGGCGACCAACTCGCGCGTGGCCTATTTCAACATCCTGGCCGCCATCCTCGTCTGCACTTTCTGCGGCTGGCAGCTCTGGTACCTCAACAAGGCAAGTGTCATCTATTTTGTTTACATTTCGTTCGGCAGCTCTGGTACCTCAACAAGGCAAGCGCCATCAACTTATTTTATTTGCATTGCGTCCAGTTGGTGGCGGTACCTCAACAAGACAAGCGGCTGTTTGCTGGCCGGGCGGCAGCAGGGTCGCGTATCGAATCTGGTGGTGGTCCAGTGCTAGACGGCCGTGTCACATCCAGCTGCTGCAATGCCTGCTGCATACTATGATATGTAACAGTCTGCTGTCTTCTCCCCTTCACCTGCAGTTCTTCAAGCGGAAGAAGGTGCTGTAAGCGGGCGATAAGCGCACAGTCGGCAGCAGCTGCTGCACTGCCTGCCCGCTGCAAGCCTGCATGCCCACACACCCAGCCAATGGCTGCTCACCGCAACAGCAGTGCAGTGCTGTGCAGCACACTGCAGCGCAGTTGGCTGTTGGACAGCCAGGCCTGGAGGGTGTGGCGCTGCTTTGCAGTGGCAGAGGAGCAGCGGTAGCTTGGTCCCACGCGTGCCATGCTTGCCCCTTCCGCGACTCATGTTTTGCTTTGCCCCTCCTGCTCAGCTTCTGCGTGGCTGTGCCCCTTGTGCATGCTTCCTGGTGCTTTGAGAGAATGACGCAGCCTGCCTGCATCTGAGAGACTGGAGTGCTGAGAGAGGATGCTGTAACGCTCCACGGCTCACTTATGCACAAGGGCAAAGTGCAGTGGCGTTCGCATGGTATATCAGGCAACAACCGGCGGCAGGCATGTGCGATGTAGCTGTTGTAGCTGTGTGGACCCAGCATGGGTCGGGAACGAGCGGTGGCCATTCATGCACCACCATGGCGGCCAGGAAGTAGCAGACAGTGCATGGCAGCACCACCGCATGCCTGGTTGCACAGCCAGAGAGGGGGCAATACTGCTGCCCTTCCTGCCGGCTCGGCAGCAAGCAGGGGCAGGGCGGCGGCATGGGCAGCGATGGCGCAGGCATCAAAGCTCATCAAAGCTCGCTGCCTGCCCTGTTAGACGCTTTCAAAGCCCCTCCAGCCACCAACTCTGCAGAAGCTCGCAGACACGCCAAGCTCTCCTTCGCTGGGCCGTTGTACGTGTGCAAGGTGAATGATGTGGACGATCGGGGCCTCTGCCTCAGCACTCGCCCTGCCGCTGCCACCGCCGACCGGCCGGCGGTGCTCAACCCCGCCACCCGCTTCTGCACCACAACACGCTCTTGCCTGCAGACCACAGGTTTTTGTTAAATCAGCTCTTTACTAGCGTTTCCGCCCACCCGTATGGCATCTGTGAGCGACATTCCAGCGCTGGTGCGCAGCCTGCGCTCCTCGCGGCGGGTGGAGCAGCTGCAGGCAGCTGAGGCGCTCGTACGTGTGTTGGCAGGCGACGCGGTAGCTGTGCAGGCGTTATTAGCAGCACGTGGCGGTGCAGCGCCGGCGCGCATGGTTGTCAGCAGCCATAGCAAGGCAGCCCAACGAGCAGCGGCGCGGGCGCTGAATGCCGCGGATGACACATCCGCTCGAGCAATGCGCGGCGTGGCAGAGCAACTCATAGAGCAAGCAGGCGAGGAACTGCCTCCAGCAAGCCTCCCAGCTTTGCTGGCCCTGCTGCAGAACAGCGACAGCGACGTGCAAAAGGCGGCTGCCTTTATTATCAACGCTGTGGCAACCACACCGCACCTGCGGTCGGCACTGGTGGATGCTGGTGGGCTGACTGCCCTGCTGGACTGCCTGCGCCAGCACGCCGGCCCTAGCAGTCAGCAATAGCCGGAGCATAGCCCTGGACACTGCAGTATGGCCCTGGCATTCCTTTGCCAAGTCATGCCTGACGTGCAGCAGGCGGTTGCGGCTGCCGGTGGCGCAGCGGTGCTGATGCCGCTCCTGGCCAGCAGCAACACGTTTAGTAAGCTGGGTGCTCTACGGTTTTTCGAAAGTTTGACAGAGGGCTGCCCCGAGGGGCAGCAGGCAGCAGCGGCAGCGGGCGCCATTCCAGCGCTTGCCGGGTTGCTAGCCAGCAGCACATACGAGCGGGCAAACGTTGTGGCCACACAAGCATTGATCAATCTGACGCAGTGCTGGGCGGAGGATGTGCAGCAGGTGGCAGGCAGCATCCCAGGGCTTGTGCGCATCCTGCAGCACAGCTCAGATAGCGAAGACCAGCAGGCAGCACTCAACCTCCTGTACAGCATTAATGAAGCTGGGGGCCTGCCGGTGCTGCGTGCCATGGCAGCTGCCGGGGCCGCACCAGCCCTGCAGCGCTTGCTGACGGCGCACAGGCAGGACAAGGCAGCCGCCGAGCTCGGCAGCAAGGCATCCACGTTGCTTGATGCGCTCAACCGCTTGCCTCAATGGTGAGCAGCGGTCGGCCATTGGCTTGAGTAAGCGGCATGGTCTGCACACCTGAGCGGTGATGTGCAGCAGGTAGCTTTGCATGTGTGCTTGCTGTTCTGGCAAGTGCACGACTTTGTCAAAGTTGCACACTGCCCGTGCTCCCCTCAATGCAGCTTTGCACCAGGCGAGTGTGCAAGCGGGTCCCAAGACAGAAACGAGCAGGGCGAGCACCAGGAATTCACAGGTGCAGAGGCGCCACTGGCACCAGCCGCACCCACCACCCCAGCCCGCCCGCCACGCGTGTGCGCCGCCCCCGGCTGCGGCGCGACGCGCGGCCTCAAGCGCTGCGGCGGCTGCGGCGCGGTGCGCTACTGCAGCGAGGCCTGCAGTCGCGTGCACTGGCAGGAGCACAGGGCGGAGTGCCGGCGGCTGCAGGCGGAGCGGACGGCTGCCGCAGCTGGGGAGGCTGGGCAGCAGTGAGGGGCTAGCTTAGGTACTAATCAATTGCAGTGCCTGCTGGCCTTCCCGCGTCACTTGCCCTGTTCTGTGTGATTGTTTGTTTCACCGCCTGCTGTGCTACAAGCGTGAGACCTCCTTATCGCCAGGCAACCAGCTCGACGGCAAATGGCAACCTGAAGAAGTGTGCCACGAAAGTACAGAGCGAAATGCAAGCGGTGCACCATGCCTGTTGGCACAGCTCAGAAGGGATAGCAGCCTTTTATGTTTGCCCGTGTGTTGGCCTTGCCGGCCCGGCTGGGCGGCGGCATAGGAGCGGCGGCGGTGTGCTGATGGCCTGGCACTGTGTCCCATCCCAGCTCCCACCTATACGCCAGCGTCCGTGTGCAGGAAGCCGCTCCCTGACCCAGCTCCCATCCGCTCGTGAGCAGCCCAAACCTCCGCCCAGCCTGCCACCGTAGATCCTCAGACCTTGGAGAGGCGCCAGGTGCTTCGATCATGGCGGTGAAGTGTGCACCGAACCTCCCAGCTGCGGCCTGCAGCTGCCGCCGCCGCCCGTCCGCCCCGCATGTCGCCGCCTCACAGGCTTCCCTCCGCTTTGATGTGTGCAGGCAGGGGCCGCAATCCGTCAGCTCTCCTATGCTGCCCAACAGCATGGCGTCAAACAGCAACATACCAGCGCTGGTGCGCCGCCTGCGCTCGCCCCGGCGGCTGGAGCAGGTGCAGGCAGCAGAGGCGCTAGCCCGACTGTTGCCAGGCAGCCTGGCAGCTGTTCAGGCGCTGGTTGATGCGGGTGGCGGTGCAGCGCTGGCGCGCATGGTGGTCAGCGGCAGCAGCCAGGCAGCACAGCGGGCGGCAGCACGTGCGCTGAATGCCGCAAACACAACGGTTGCGACGTTGGGCGACCGTGCAGCAGTGCAGTTTGCACGTCAAGCGGGGGAGGAAGTGGAAGACAGCCTCCCAGCTGTGTTAGCCATGCTGCGCAGCAGTGACGGCGAGTTGCAAGGGGCAGCTGCCTGTTTGGCCTACAGTGTGGCAGTATCCCGCCAGCAGCTGCGCTCGGCGGTTGTGGACTCCGGTGGGCCAGCTGCTCTGCTGGGCTGCTTGCGCCAGCTCCGGGAAGCTGCCAGCGCCAGCGCTCAGGCTGAGCAGCTGGAGTACAGCTCTGGATACTGCGCGGTTGCGCTTGCAATGCTCTGCGAGAGCAATTGTGAAGTGCAGCCAGCAATTGCTGCTGCTGGCGGCGCAGCGTTGCTGGTGAACCTTCTCTCGAGCAGCAGCCACCTGGTTCAACTAGGCGCAGCACAGGCCTTGCAGTGGCTGGCAGAAGGATGCCCCGAGGGGCAGCAGGCAGCGGCGGCAGCTGGTGCTATTCCGGCCCTTACGCAGCTGCTGGCCAGCAGTACAGTTGAGGATATCAGCATTGCAGCCACCCATGCTTTGCTAGCTTTGCGGCCACAGTGGTTGACAGATGTGCAGCAGGTGGCTTGCAGCATCCCAGCGCTTGTGCGCATCCTGCAGCACAGCTTAGATAGCATGGGTCCGACTGTGGCACTCAGCATGCTGTATAGGATTTGTCAGTCTGGTGGGCTGCCCGAGCTGTGCGCCATGGCTGCTGCTGGTGCCGCACCAGCCCTGCAGCACTATCTTGCCATTCATGGGCAGGATGGGTCAGTGCCTGGGCATGTCGAAGTGGCATCAGCGCTGCTTGATGCGCTGAGTGGCTTGCCAGATAGGTGAGCAGGTCGCCACGCATTTTGAATGTCCGTAGATTTCCTGTTGCGGCTGGTCGGCCCCAGATTGACTTCGGCAGCTTTACTTGAGATGGTTGGCGAGCCCACTGGATGTGCTAAACTCACACACTGCCGCTCCCTCTTGAGGCAGGCCTGATGCCGGAGAGCAAGCAACTACGAGGCAGGGCATAAGCGAGCAGCAAGAAGTGGCAGCGCCAGGGGCACTGCCGCAGCCACCCACCGTGCCGGCCCGCCCGCCACGCGTGTGCGCCGCCCCCGGCTGCGGTGCCACGCGCGGCCTCAAGCGCTGCGGCGGCTGTGGCACGGTGTGCTACTGCAGCGAGGCCTGCAGCTGCGTGCACTGGCGGGAGCACAGGGCGGAGTGCCGGCGCCTGCAGGCGGAGCGGGCGGCTGCGGCTGGTGCGGCCAGCGATGGTGGCAGCCCAGCCACAGATGGCTGAACTTGTCTGAGACTGTTGTTGTCCACATTTTGCGGGCGTTGCGCTGAGCCTACCATGCTTTTTACACTGCGCCATGTAGACCGAAATGTATGCTGTGTTTAGCTTGAAATTGCCAGCATTGCAAGGAAAGCAACGGATTTGGAGCAGCAGCTGCAGCAGTAACTGCACAACATGCCTCAACGGTACAACAGCTGTGTGGGCAGCAATCGTAAGCAGCAACTGCCACTGAACGTACAGCACATCAGTAGTAGCAGGGGGCTGCGCTTATGGTGCACACACACTACAAAGCACACCACATTACATTGCGGCAGCGTTGTGCTTCAAGTAGGCTGGCCTCTGGTTGCACCACCCTAAAGCTCAGTGGCAGCGTCTCCGCCCTTGCTGCTGCTCGGGCCGCCGTCAGCTGCTCCATCTGTGTCTGCGCCTGCCCCTGGGCCGCCCAGCACGACATGTTGTGCCTGCTGTGGTGCTGTGCCGGGACAGGAGCGGTCCCACAGCATTGGCCACACGTCCTGGCAGGCGTGGTACGGATCGTCCCAGGAGCTGTAAAGGCAGGGCTGCAGCAAAGGTGGGGTTGGGTGATGGGGTGGGTGTGAAATGGATCAGCGGCAGCTGGCATGAAGGTCATCGCTATGCACACCAGGAGCGGGTCAGGCAGGGCTGCAGCAAAGGTGGGGCAGCACAGCAGCGGGATGAGGTGGGACAGCCTTGAGTCAAACTGGTTCTCCCGACTCGCTAATCGGGGCATGCAGGGCTGCAGGTAGGGCATGGCAGGTAGGGCGCGGCGCGGCAAGCTGTGGCAGGTTCAGGCGGTGCAACCCCAAGCAATCGTCTGGTGTAACAGCACATACATGCGCCCTAAAGATGTGGCTTCTGCTCACCCTGAAGGGCGGGTTGTCGATGGCGGCGACAAACTGGAAATCTTGGGCTCCGTCATTGCGCACCTTTGGGGAGGAGCAAGAGAGGCTGTGTTGGGCAGCATCATGAAGCAGGAGAGGCTGCCACAGACAGGAGATCACTATGCTTGCAACAACTGCCAGTGTGCTGCAGTGTGCTGCAGTGTGCTGCTGGCCACCCAACCCAGGAGCACAGCCGGCACCTGGTGGCGCGCATTAGGCAGGACGGCAAACGTCGAGTTGATGCTGAGCTTCGTTTCCACGACTCTGCCATCCTGGCAGGGAGCAAGCAAGGGCAGGGAAACAAACAGCGGTTAGCTCACAGCAGAATGGCTGTGCATGGCATGGATTGCCCCTGCTGCCGTTGTCCCAGCCCGGCAAGCAGCTGCGCCAGTTGCATTTCTTTTGTGTGCCTTCGCAGGTGCATCAGCAGGCAGGGCGACTTGCCTTGTCCTGCATGGCTGCCACCCCCTCCCCTCGCAGCACCAGAAACACCTCCTCGCACTCATGCCTGCAGAATATTTTGGGACGGCGGCAGTGCTGTTATCAGCCGGCATGCTGCACGTGCTGCTGCGACAGCGGCGGCAAATGTCACGCTGCTCATGGCAAGCAAACACAGCGCGCGGGCTCGCAGACACAGAGCGGTCGTCACCACAACAGACCCAAAGCGAGTCGTAGCGGAACCTGCCCACCTGTGAATGGGAGTGGCGCCACCAGGTGCCAGCGTGCTCATCCACAGCTCCAGCCCTTTCATTCCGTGCGCCTTGCGGCCAGCCAGTGTAATGTGGACCAGCCCGGGGATTGGGTGCAGCGCTGGCGGCATCTGGCCGGCATCGAACACCGGCGTCAGCGGCCCGCCTGCAGATGGTACAGACTGATCTACGGTAAGATCTCAATGCAAAAGTGCGGTGCTGCTGGTGGGGGGCAAGATGGCGCCGCTGCTTGCCTGCCACACATCGGCGGCAGCAGCTGCGGCGGCAGGCGGCGGCGGCAGCAGGCGGTGAAGGGTGGCGCTGTGCCCACCTTTGTAGATATTCGAGCATTGGGGCGCCCAGACGGGCGCCAAGGGGCCAGGCAGCAAGGCGCGCAGGTCGGCCAAGGCGGAGCGTGCCCTGTAGGAGCTCGCACCCAGCAGCAGACCACCTACAAACGCCGCAACAACCAATAATAGAGCGCGCATGGCTCCTGGAGCGCGCGCAAACACTAGGGTTTTGCGCGGCGGTGCCGCCGCCGGGCCTCTTCATCTGCCTGTCGCTGCATGCCCCTGCACCTCGTGCCGCTCGCGCAAGGCAGCATCAACAAGTTGCCTGTTATGACCTCAATGGACAGAAGCAGTTTCGAAAAGCACATGTTATCAAGGCATGCCTTTCAGCCCAGGGCGCTGCCCTCCCCCGAAGCCTCGGCTGCCGCCGCCCCTCCGCCTGTTGCACCTGCCGCCGGCAGCGGCACGCGCTGCCACTGCAGGCATGCACGGATGTGCGCCGCCACCATGCCGTGCTTGCCCTGCTGCAGCAGCCGCACCAGCGCCTGTGCATGCCGCCGCTGCTGAATGTCCTCCATACTGATGAAGGCTGCAGTGGAGCAAAGGATGGGTGCTGGTTATGCCATGTGGGTGGTTAGGCGGCACACTGAAACCGGAGCAGCATCTGGGCTGCGAAGTACATGTACTCGCACAGCCAGCCTGCCTGGTTGCAGCAAATCGTGCCAGCTAGTCTCAACATGCCAACAATGACCTGCAAACCCGCCAGCAGTGGCAGCGGCAGGCCGCCAGCTTGCAGCGCAGCAGCAACACAGCGATCAGTCAATCACAGTTGGGCAACACCCCGCCTGATCAGACGCACCTCCACCGAACGAGGCAGCTAGCTCTCCAGTGAGCCCCGCCGCCTGAGTTGCTTCCGAGTCGGCTGCCTGATACAGCATATCAATCACCACATCCACTGGGTTGCCTGTGGCTGCCGCTGGCGCTCCTGCGGCTACCGGTGCCGGTGCAGCAAATGCTGCTGGTGCTGGCGCAGCGTTCGCCGGTGCTCCTACTGCCGCCGTTGCGCATGCTGGCGCTGCTGCGCCAGGCAAGGCTGCGACGGCGGGCGCTGCTGCCTGCTCTGCCGCAGCTGTTGCAACTGCTGGCAAAGCTGGTGGCTGCATGGCTGCTGCTGCCACTGCATGGGCTGCTGCCGTAGCTGCCTGCGCTGCAGGCTGCTGCTGTGGCTGCTGCTGCTGCTGCTGCTGCGCCAGCGGCGGTTGCAGCTGGGGCTGCCTGCTGGGTGCTTGAGGCGAGCGCTGCCCTGCCTCCTTCCCCTGCTGCGACACATCAGCACTCCTGGGAGAGCGCTCCTCATCGGCAAAGCGCACAGCACGGCGGCGCTTGCTGGGCCGGCCCTCTCCAGGCGACCCACCGCCCTCACTGCCCGCTGCTCGCCCTCCTGCTGCCACCGCCGCTGCCTCCGCTGCGGCTGGGCGCTTGGGCGGCTGCCGTGGCGGAGGCGGTGGCTGTACTGCACGTTGCGCCTCCTGCCCAGGTTCCCGTTTGATGGCAGGTGGCGCAGCAGGCGCAGCAGGCGCAGCATGTGACGGCATGCCCTGCGCTGGCTGCTGCTGCTGCTGAGCCTGCTGAGCCTGCTGCGGGCGCTGCTCCTGCTGCTCCTGCTTGACCGTTGGCGGGCCTGGCTGCTGCTGCTGCTGCTGCTGCTGCTGCCGCCGCTGCTCCTCCTCCTCTTGCTGCACAGCCAACCGCACCAGATACGACCCCGTCGACCGGCGGCCTGACGCTGAACTTGCTGCCGCTGCTGGTGCCGCCCCTGCTGAGCCAGCAGATCCTTCCGCAGCGGCTGGCTTTGCCCGCTTGTAGCAAGTGGCTGGCGCGAGCGGCTGCTGCGCCGCTCCAGAGGCAACCTCCGGCCAGGTGGGCTGCCGGGCTCTGGCAGGAGATGCTGCGGGGCGCTTGGTGGCTGCACTCCTGGCTGCTGCCGCTGCTGAGGACTCCGCCCTCTCGCCTCCTCCATCCACTGCGGCTGCTTCTGCAGTTATCGCCGCCGCAACTGCGCTGCCGCCCTTCCTAGCCTGGCTGCCCTCCCCAGCGATCGGCGCCTCCCGCTGCTCCTCCTCCCGTTCCGCCTCCTCCTCTTCCTCCTCCTCAGCCTGCTGCAGCTGCGCCGCCACGGCCGCCGCCGCCCGCCGCCACTCCTCATTCTCTGCCTCCGCCGCCTCATCCTCTCCCCCTGGTAAGTCCTCAAACGCCGGCAGATCGGTCATCGGCACCGGCCGCAGCAAGCGGAGAAACTCGTTCCGCTCCTCCCGCCGCCCCGCATCTCCCTTGGCCTGACGGCCGGCCGCCGGACCTGCCGACGCTGCTGCTGGTACAGCGGGGCCCGGCAGCGGCGCTGCACCGCTGGCGGGGCGCCGGCCCTGCCGCTGCTGCGCCAGTAGCATGCGCTCTTCCACTGTGCCGCGCATGGCCAGAATCTCCACCTGCGAATAAAGAGGCACAACGCAGGCAGATGCGGGCGTTTGCCCCAAGCGTCCAGATCATTGCCACCTTCCTGCTACCGATCCCAACCTTACACAGCACCCCAATGCCCGACTGTACACTGCTCAGCCCAGCCCACAGCCCACCTGCACTGCCTGCTTGGCGCCCATGCGATGTGCCCGGCTGATCACCTGCAAATGGCAGAGGCAAGCAAATGGCAGGCAGGCTTCAGGCCTCAAGTTGCAGGGGCGGCAGGGGCGGCAATGGCAGCAGAGGCCGTGCAGCAGCGGCAGCAACGGCAGAGAAGTTGCATGCTAGTTCAGGAACCAGAAAGTTGCAGTAAATCACGTATAACTAACCACAGCGTGCTGAGCTTGCTTAGGAGCGATCTAATGCACATGCTTGCCTGCTCTTCATCAGCTCCGTTGAAGATCGGCTCCATCAGAAACACGTGGCTGGCAAAGCTGCAAGCAGATGGGTGGGTAGGAAGGGCGGGATGACCTGGTTGAGGGGCAGCTGGCTTCAGCATTCTGCAGTGCAAAGCAGAGCAAACTCATGCGGCAACAACAGCACGAGCAAAGCGATGCATGTCCACACCTGAGGTCCAGGCCAACCGGGCCCAAACGGTCCACACAGTGATTGAGTCCTGACCGCGTGCAAAGCACCACAGCGGCAGCAAAATGGCAGGGTGCCCGCCCACCTGAGGTCCAGCCCAACCTGTCCTGAGCGGTCCATGAGCAGCACCCCCACATGCGGGGAGTGGCGGAACCTGCAAGTGCGTTGGCAGGTGGGGCGGCAGGGGTGCTTCACTGGGTGGGCAACCGTACGACAGAGGCTGCCCTAGGATCAGGATAGAAGCAATGGCATGCCCACTCGCAGGCTGATAATGAGCCTTCGCGTGTGCCTTATGATGGCAACCAACAGAAACCATCCCTCCTGCAATTGCAACTGCGCGCTCACAGGCTGAGGGCGTCCTGCTTGGCTTGGGACGACATGCCCCGCTTGAGCACGGCAGGCCGCACGCCGTGCCGCCGCAGGTAAAACTCCAGCAGCTGCATGTGGCTCCAGAACTGCAGGGGGCAGCAAACGAATGCAGTGCTGAGCGACACGCACAGCGTAGGGCCCCGACCCTGAAAGCCGAGCATGCAGAATCGGCAGGCTTGCAGCTTGCAAGTAGAGCATGCAACGTGCCTGCGTGTACACGATTGCCTTGTTCTTGACGGGCCGTCCGCTGCCTGGCGGCACGGCGGCCCCAATCTCCAGCAGGCGACGCAGCAGGTGCACGCACCTGCAGCACAGGATACTCAGCTGGCTAGCCGGGATTGTTTTTGCAAGTGGGGCTCAGTCAGCATGCACGCACAGGTTGTCTGCCTGCCAACAAGCCAACAGCCGCAAGCGCCGGCGAGGAGGTGAAGCAGGCACGAGTGGGACTGCAGCGGGCACAGCATGCAAAGCAGGCGCACTTTGTGGAGCGCGTGCTGCGCCACTCCTCCTGCCACGTGCCCTCCTGAACACCCTTGGCGCCTGCAGGGTGGGTGTGTTGTGGGAGGGCATGGCAGGGCATGAGAAGAAGCACCGCTTAAGCTCCTCCACAACCCCAGAAGGAACTCTCTGCCCAACCCAGCGTGCATGCAGCGGTGAGCATCTAGCAAAGCAAGAGCGGAACTCACCTCGCTGCGCATAGGCGGGCTGCCACTCAATCAGCTCGAGGGGCACCTCCCACTTGGGGTGAGGGTTGTCGGCCAGGCGGCCAGGGTCGTCCATGGGCTGCACAAAATCAGCACGACTGGATATGTGAAGGCCAGTTATGTGCAGGCACAGCTGTCACCTGCCCAAGTCAGCCATCAAGGCACTTTGAAGAAGCAGTTGACCAGGGCACGCTCAGCAAGGCAGGCTCGCCATGACAGGCTGCCATCCTTTGGGTTAATGTTAACACACCTCTCAAACCAACCGGCTCACCTGCATGCGGTAGGGCGAGGCGCACTTGGGGCATTCGGTGCGGCATGAGCTGGCGCAGTCCACGCACAGCAGGCAGGCGCACGGCGTGACGCATAGAACTCGCACTACCGCCGAGCAGCGGTCGCACGCGCCTCCCTCCTCCAAGCAGGCTCGGATGTGGGCTGCTCGGGACGCCCATACCCGCCCTGCCGCCTCCAAAAGCCGGGGCAGCGGTGCCAGCGCCTGCTGCTGCTCGTGCTTGTGTGCGGGGACGGCTGTCGCTGTGCCCGCTGCACCCGCTGCGCCCGCTGCGCCTGCCGCGCCTGCCGTGCCTGGTGTGGGGGAGCAGGGCACCTCCCGCCCCTGCTCCTCCAGCTGGCGCATCGTCAGCAGCTGGAGCGTTTCCTCCACATCGCTGGGCAGCACCTGCAGGAGTGAATAACGGTAGCAGCGAGCCTATCATTGCTGCCTGGACTGCCTGCCACAGCCACGCATCCAGCTGACAGAGCAAACGAGGCAAGCCATGCGAAGCTGACAGCGAGACACCACCTCAAAGAGTGACGTGCCTGCAGCACGCAGTTGCCCGCCACGTTGCACGACAGCCGCAGGTTGTTGAGCGTCTGCTGCGCGCGCTTTGCATTGGCCGCATTGAGCAGGCTCTCGCAGTGTGAGTCGTCGTACTGCACAGCAGGCGCAGCAGGCGTAGCGCATTTCAGCAGCATGACGCACCGCGTGCGGCAGCAAGGCACTCACACAGCACGGCAATGCCAGCAAGAAGAGAAGCTAATGACCCTAAGAGCTCACCCAGTCAGATGTCATCAGGTTGAACCGCACAATGTCCACAAACAGGTTGTGTGAGTTGGCATGCTCGGGTGTGAAGTCCAGCAGCACTTCCTGCAGCAATCTCAGGGGGTTGTCACATGAGCCGCGCTGCACTGCACCGTCGCCTGATGCCCTGCTCATGTCGGCATCTTCACAGGGAGCAAGGTCTGCACGGCCCTAGCTTAGCAGCATCACAGGAGCAGCGGGTGCATGCATCGACCACAGCAGGCGCAGCGCAGGTTGCACGCAGCAGACCACAGCAAGGCAGCGTGGCATGGCTTGCCTTCACCACCAGGGGCGGTATGCCGAGGTTCACAAGGTCGGCCTGCAGTGGAGGGGAAGTTACAAAAATGTTTGAACAAGGTGAACCAGAACAAGGTGCACTTGGAACCTGCCAGATTTACAAGGTCGGCCTGCAGTGGGAGGGAGCCAGTTCAGATGGCGGTCAGCCTGCGACCCCCAGCGGGTCTGTTGGGCAACAGATGGAGCAGCATGCAAGTGCTGCCAAGGGCCACGCACACCCCAGTTTGCAGCAGGCGACTCGTCCGTCTCTTGTGAACATACTAGCATAATATGCAGCTGCGTAATGGTTACCACTGAATCGCCGCCCACCTTGCTGGCGCGGATCATGATTTGGTTGAGCAGGGCCAGCAAGCGAAGGCGGCCCACCTCCTCACGCCGCTCGAATGGCACCTACAGGTTGTGGTGCACGCGGCCTCCGTTTTAGTGGCAGCGCACTGCAGAATTCGCGATACGCAGCAGGCAAGCATCATGCACAGCCGTAACCTGCACTGCGCCTTTTTCAACCTTCTGGCCAGCCCAGTCCAATAGATGGCAGACTCTGTATGTTAAGGACGCACCTGCACCACGCGCTTCCAGGTCTCTGCCTCACTGCCGTACGGCTGGTGCTGCAGAAAGGCCAGCAGCGGCTGCAGCTTGTCTACCCCGGCATCAGGGGTGTTGGGTGTGGGCGTGCCTGCAGGAGGAGAGGTGGGGACAACAGGGCGGTTGAGCGTTTGACAGCGCATCCAGCTGCTATGCATCCCGGTTGGGGTTGCTGCCCAGGCAACAGCTGTGCATGCAGCTGCAGGCAGCCATGTTTCATACATCCCCAGATAATGCAAATCTGCTGTTGGCATAGACCGCCAACAGAATCGCGGTGCAAGCCTGCTGAGCAGCCCCCATGCGTACCTGTCATGACCCAGCGGCAGTCGGCGTGCAGGCACACCGCCATCTGCAGCTTGTTTGTCATGGTCGTACCGCCCACCTTGTGCCCTGCACACATATAATACACCAACGAAACAAGCGGTGCAAAGCACTCAACAGCAGCAGTGCGGCCGACAGAACGAGCAGGGTGACAACGCAAGAGGCAGCCATACAGCTGAACACAGTAAATATTCGCAAATGGCTCACCCTCGTCCAGGATGACTCGCTGCCAGTGGACCTGTGTGTGCAGGAGGGGCCAGCCATGTGCTTTATTTCCAGGCAGTATCAGACAGGTGTCCTGGCAGGTATCCTGGCACACCCAGCATTCTTTTCTTGCAAAGATCATGCGCCAGTGCAAGCACAGCAGGAACGCGCAGCGAACTTCTGCGCAGGTTGGGGCCTATCCTTCACCACTTATGCCCGCCCAGCCCCCACCTGCATGAGGGGTGAGCACTCGATGGGCTGCTTGGGCCGCCACTCGCTGCTCATGGTGTCAAACGTGGCTGCATGGGCAGGTAAAAAAGTGCTCTGCTGAACAATGATTTGGATGATCACATGTGATGAGAACTCCAGCCTGCTTTATACTGCGCTGCTCATTGTGTCAAACGCGGCTGCGTGGGCACGAAAACAGGGATCAGGCGCAAATGAACAACTACCAATGCCAGGCCACACATGCAAGCGTGCATTGGACTTCCCAACCCCGAACTTATGCCAGCTTGCTATCACTCACTGAGCACGATGTCTGACTGCCATGCCAGGCGCTGTGGCGTCAGCTCCCGCCCAGCCCGCCGCGCCGCCTCGCGCTCTGCAGACACGGCACCGCCAAGATTTTTGCAGTGGTGCACATGCAGTTGCCCCTCAGCATGCAACTGCCTGCTTGCTGCCACTGCCGCTGCTAAGCAGCACAGTGTGAAGCTGCGGCAGCAATGTGTTGTCACCACGGTATGTGCAAAATCGGCCCACCTTCAGCAGTGTAGACGAGCACCTTCAGGCCAGACTGCTGCCCCGGCGGCGCTTGCACGTGCAGCCAGATCTGCAGGCATCAGGTCTTGACAGGGGGGGTGTCACAAGAACACAGGCAGCAGCACGAGCGGACGAACGCAGCGGGTCAAGCGTGGCAGGGCTTGGCCTGATCAGAACGGCAGCATGGAGCAAGATCAGAAGGCCAGTCCTCGGCGCTGCACGCAACAGGTGTGCCTCACCCTGAGCCTCTCAGAGCATGCCCCACCTCGGTGCGCCAGTAGTCAATCAATCAGCTCAACCGGGACATGTGAGCAAAGCAGGCAGCAGTACAGCATGCAATGAAGCAACAGTCTAGCCCCACCTGGGTGCGCCAGTGGTCGATCAGTTCAGCCGGCACCACCACAAGCGTGGCTGGGGACATGAAGATGCGGTGGGGCGGCGGCACCAGCTCTGCACAAACAGGGCAGAATATGCACACGAATCAGCGTTGATGGAAGCGCCGTGTAGAAAGGAAGCGGAGCTTAGAGAGTTGGGGTGTTACGTGTCAGAGGGCACAGCAGTCAAAGACAGCATGAACGCAAGCCAAAGCTGCTGGTAAGAGGGCTGATCACTCTGCCCCCACATATTTCCACAACCCACACCAAAGCTGAGCATGCCAGCGTGCACGAGCCCAGTGATCCGTCAGCCAGCCAACCCAGTACAACGCTTACCTTCCTCCAGCGCCTGCCACAGCGCCTCCTGATCCAGCACCAGCCCAACATGCGAAGCAGGGCGCCGCCACCTAGCAGGCTCAGCAGCGCTGCTGCTGGCACCCCGCCCCCGCCCCTGTCCGCGCCCCGGCCCCTGCCCCTGCCGCTGCACGTGCCACCGCACTTGCAGCTGCTGCGGGGGGGCCGCAGGGGCTGCCTCCTCTCCGCTGCTCGCCTCCTCCTTCTCCTCCTCGCCGCTGCTGCTGCTCCCGCTGCCATCTGCATTTACCTCCAGCCGAGCAGCTGGCCGGGGACGCTTGGGTGCATACTCCTCACCGCTGCTAAAATCGCTCTCGCTGCTTTCAGCCTCACTGCTGCTGTCCGCCGTCTCTTCCTCCACATCCTCCTCCTCACTGCTGGAGCCAAATGTGTACAGCCTGACCTGGCTCCTCTTGCCGCGCTGCTTTACTGCGGCCGCAATGCCAGCAGCCGCAATGCCAGCAGCCTGCTGGTCGTCGCTGCCGCTGCGTGCACGGCCAAGGACCGGCACGTCGTCACTGCCGCTCGACAGGCCTTCACCATGGCTGCCGTCGCTGACGCCTGCCGTGCCGGTAGTACCGCGGGCCTGCCCGCCACCGCTGCCCGCAGCGGCGTTGCCTCTCCCCCGCCCGCCGACCCTGCTGCCCACTGCCCCTCTGCCGCAGCCCCGTCCTCCGCTCTGCTGCTGTGATGGCAGACGCTGCTGCGCTGCCTGAGGCAGCACCGCTTCCAATTCCATTTGCCGGAAGGCGGATGAGAATCCGGGGAAGTGCCTGCGAGCGCAACAGCAGCCAAGTGGTAATAGGTGCAACGTGACAAGGTAACAGGCGTTGCTGTAAAGATGCAAGCGCAAATGCACTAGCTCGGATGCACATGCTCCAGAACGCGGGGTGCCCACAGCTCCCAGCCTGCCAACCCACCACCACCACCCCTTTGATTTCCATGCAAGCCCTTGCCTGCAGCGCTCCGTCTCCAATGTGAACGGCTTGCTCATGATCGTGTGCAGCCGCTGCCGTGCCAGCCAGACCAGCGGGGACGCGCGGTCAGTCAGGTCGGGATACTGCTGCAGCAGTCGGCGGTAGAACACCACATTGTGCTCGGCCCCCTGCTGCGCGCCTTCCTTCACCCAGCTGCGGGCATGGAGAGGGGTGGGAGGCAGGGAAGGAGATGGAGCGCTGTTGGGAAATTGCGTGCTGGAGGTCTGGATGCTGTGCATGCACGGGTCTGGAAGCAGTGCAGGTCTGGAAGCAGTGCGCTCCTCAGCACGAGTCGCACCGAACAACGGCAACACTGCCCTATTGCCCACATGCATCCCCCCCACCTAAACCCTCCCCCGCACCCCGGACAGAAGAGCACACGGTCGCCCCCCTCGCCGCCGAGCCACTCCTCTTCTGGCGCGTCGCAGCCCTGCCACTGCAGCGCCTCATCCGGGTTCATGGCACACACAAAGTCGCCCGAGGGGGCCTGCACAGAGTGGGATAGCAGTTGCACATTCGGGAAAGGTGCACACTGGGGAAGAGGGGTCGCAGGTGCACAGCCTGGGAAGGAGGCAGGCACCTTGGACACAGAAGGCAAGGCATCAGCACAACAGCACTAGTGGCTTGCCCGCCATGGCACCCCAGCACGTACACAGACGCCCCACAACAACAGCCAGCCGGCAACGCAACCAGCAGGTTTCAGCACACCGGCCTCGATGCGCAACACAGCCCCAACGTGCAGCCCACCTTGTGGCCGGGCGGCAGGCGTCGCCATTTTTCGCACAGCTCGCACTGAGCCCAGGTCTCTGCAGCCGGGCTCGCGGCCGCTTGCCCATCATCCTTTGCCTCGGCAGCAGCTGCACCTGCACCTCCTTCGGCTGCTGCCACTGCCGGCCGTGCCGCCGCTGCAGCCGCCGGCGCACCGTCCGCCTCTGCCGATACGCTGCGCCGCTGCCGCTTGATGTGCCTGGCAATCTCCACAGGGTCTAATGGATCCCGCAACTCCCTTGGCACTAGCAGGCCAGCAGCTGCCTCCTCGCTGGCTGGATTGCTCACCGCAGGCCCACAGCTGCGCGTGCGCCGCAGGCTGGCGCGGCTGCTGCGGCTGCGGGTCATCTGGGCGGCCGAGGCGACTTCGGCACGAGGCAGGGCGTAGTAGCTGCGGCCGGGCTGGGTGTGGGTGACTTCCGAGCCATCCGGCTCCGCAGGCAGCGTGCCCAGCGTGCGCAGGACCAGCGCCAGCTGGTGAGAGGGGACAGCAGGGAGAGGCAGGGAGAGGATAAGTTCATTTGCCATGGACCGGGCTCAGCCGAGCCTCAGGCAGCCGTAGCCGGACCGCCCGAGCTTGCCTCACTGCAACAGCAACATTGCCAGCCCCCCCGCAACTTGCCACACGCAGCAGCGACAGCAAGCATTCGCCACCCCATCAATCGAACCCAGCTCACCGCAGTGATAGTCTTGCCAAGGCCGGGCTCATCCGTAAACAGCCCGCCTCGCACGCTGCGCAGCGTGGGTGGCGGCTCGGTCAGCACTTCTCCGCTCGCCGTGTCCAGCCAGAGAGGCAGCCCTGGGCCCGCCGGTTCGCCAAAGGCGGCCGCAGCGCTGTTTGCCTCCAGCTCCGAGCAGCAGATGGCTTGGATGAAAGGGTGGGCGGCTGCCTCGCCGCCTGCCTGCTGCCGGGCTGCAGATGAGCCCGCCGCCTCACGCCCTTGCATCCACATCACGGCAATGCGCTGCAGGGCGGGGTTTGGGTTCAAACACGCAAACATAGCATGTCAGCAAGGCCATGTGCATGACGTGCGTCTGAACAATCAGGAGCTGCAGCCAATGAGCACAACTGGAGCAGGTTTTTGGTGCAGAAAAAGGAGGGCTGCACCAACACACCTGGTGGGGAAACAGCGACAGCTTCAGGGCGGGTGCCACGTCACGCGTGAGCTCCCGCAAGTGGCGGCAGCTGGCGGCAGCGGCCACGAGGGATCGACGATCCAAGCGTCTCAGCACCGACAACAGCAGCGGCTGGTCCAGCTGCAGATGGAAGGGAAGGGGCAGGGAGGTTGCAAGGGCAACGAGGCGGCCACTAACGATCGGCGGTCCAAGCGGCTCAGCACCGAGAGCAGCAGGGGCTGGTCTAGCTGCAGGAAAAAGTGAAAGGGCAGGGGGGGTGCAAGGGCAATGAGGCAGCCACGAGGGACCGACGGTCCAGGCGGCTCAGCACCGAGAGCCAGCAGCGGGGGAAGGGCAAGGGTGTTGAGCTGGTGGGTGCCAAAGCGCATGGCATATGCAGCGGCAGGGGCTGGCCTGGCTGCTACAGGGATCCGGCTGCAGTGTGGGTGCGCCGGTCCAGCCAGCTGATGGAGGCAGTTGGGCAGCAGCAACGGCAGGTCGGGCACCCGCCCATAATGTTTCTTTGTGTGCCGCGTGTATCAGTCCACTCCAGCCTCTTGCAGGCTAACGCATATGCGCACTGGGTGCCTACCCACCTGTGCCAGGGGGCAGGGCCGCGCCGAGTCGGCCGCAACCAGCGGCGGCACCACGGCGTGTTCCCCCCGCATGGGCTGCGCCTGGAAGCAGGCCGCCAAGCTGCGGAAAGCAAGCAGGGCAGGGGCAGGGTGAGCTGCAGGCGGAAACAGGTCGAATACAGGGCAACTAACTGAACCTGCTGCAGTCGTCTGAAAGCCACACCCGCCAGCTGCAGCCAGAAACAGGCAGCACCAGAGCAATTGGCACACCTGAAGGGCAGCAAAGATAGCATCGCATTCCAGCCACCATCAGCGCAAGCGCACCTGAAGGGGTCAGCTCCCTCTGGCGGCGGGCGCACCCCATCCAGCTGCCGCTGCAGGCGCTGCAGGTAGCTAACATGCTGCTGCTGCTGCTGCTGGCGTTGCGGCCCATCTCCGTCGCAGGGCTGGGGCAGAGCCGCCAAATGCGTGAAGAGCAGCGCGGCGGCAGGCGAGGCAGCCCAGCGGTGCCTCCCCGTCCAAATGCTGTCCGGTAATACTAGTGCTAGCCGCACGGTAACAGTGTCTCCCTCCACGGCTGTGACCTGACCGTAGCAGCTGATGCGCTCCTTGATCACCTGAGATGAGGAAGGCATGAGGAGGAACGGAGCAGTGTGGAGAAGAGACCTGAAAAGCAACATGCCCAGCGGGGCTGGCACTGCAGCCGGCAGTCTTGCATACATACAGGACCGCAGCCTAGGCATGTTCCCTTGGGAAGTGCAGCTGCAAACCACTTACGCATTGCAGTGCGGCCTGCAGCAGGGACGGCGGCGCCTTGGATGCAGCGGCGGCGGCGGCTGGCAGCGGCGCGTCCACCAGGCACGCCTCCCTGCGAGAATCGAAAAGAATCTCAATTATCAACTTCGGTGCTGCCAAATTGCAGCCGGCTTACGGCCCTGCAAGCGCTGCAGCCCTCACTCGGTGTCGCAGTTGAACAGTGCCGGCCTGCGCTCCTCATCCACGCCGATTACCAGCTGCTGTCCGACTGCCACAGCGCATCCCGGCAGCACCGAGAGCTGCAAGCCCTCCACAAAGCCCGCCAAGTGGGGCATCGCGCCCAAGCGGCGCTGAAGGGCCGCAGCAACTGGATTGGATAGCACTGGACAGGTTCGGATGTCGATCGCTTATGAGCGCAGGCCTGCTCCCCACAGCATGCCGCTGCCGCCCGGTCTCCGCCGCCGCACACGTGTGCGACGAAATGGCTACCCATCCGTGTGGCTAGCGGTAGCTCCCGAGGGTTTTCAGCTTGCTACTGAGGTCACGTGTTATAGCAGGTGCTTCAAGGCCGCAGCGCATGGCAGCAGCAGCTGTGCCGGCAAGCAAGGGGCAGCTGCAGACTATACCATGCTGATGCACTTTACCATGCTGATGAGAGGGGCATGCAAGTTGTATGGGGTGGCTGGTGCATGTGCGTCTTTTGAAGACCCCTGTTGATGTGGCACTCGCCGCGAACTTGGTTGCTTTCGCAGCTAAGGTGCTGCACCAGTTCCAATGTGCTGCCGGCACCAAGCCTTCCCGTTCATGCCACTTCAGCGTCATGTTGCATTTGCACTTTGCAACAGCGGCAGACGACGGCCTTGATTCCGCTGCTGCAGCAGGGCGACACGGCAGGATGCCACTGCATCGACAGCGCGCATCTGTACGTGTCTGCAGTGGCAGAGTGTGCCGCTGCCGCCGCCAGGCGCAGCAGCCGGCGGAGCGGCAGCCGAGGGGTCGGGGGAGGGCAGCATCCTGGGCTGAACGGCATGGCAGCATTTTCTTTTCGTAGCTGCTTTATCCATCACACTATAGCCACGGTTGAATTAAATGGTTTTGTTTTAGCAAGGAAATGGCAATTGCAGACTGAGTGCGACCATGCCGTGTGGGGAAAGATGCGGCAACCCTAGCCACATTGCATGGGCCACATCACGCTCTGCGCCATCCTCCTTTTGGTTCTTTCACAGTGCAGCTATCTGGGCATCTCCTACTGCAAGCGCGCAGCGCTCACGATAAAGCATGAAGACGAGGCGAACCGCGTCGAAGCCACCCGCGGCTGCCCCGGGCGCCAAGCGTGCCCGGAAGCCGGAGACTGACCAAAGGGAGGAAGGGCGGCAGCCGGACCCAGCTGGCGCAGTACCCAGTGCTGCTGCCGTAGCGGCGGCGGCTGGCGCAGGCCCTGCCGCAGTGGCGGCGCAGCCGACCGCGGAAGAGCTGGAGCAGCAGATTGCAGAGCTGGAGCGGCAGGCCGCCGCCGCAGCAGCCGCAGCAGAGGCTCGCGCTGCGGCCATCCTTGCCAGGGCGGGCGGACAAGCTGAAGCGGCGCGGCAGGAAGGCAGGGGGAAGCAGGCACAGCTGCTGACAGATGCACACCAGAAGCGCGCGCTGCTGCTCATCAGGCGCCAGGCCAGCTCGCCGATTGTGCAAGTCCTGCTGCCCAGCAGCGCGCTGCTGCTGGTGGTGGCGCGGCTGGGCAAAGGGCGCGACAGGTGAGGCTCGACAGCTGAAGCTGGCTGTGATGCCTGACTCGCGATGGCCTGGGCGCAATGTTGGTTTGCACTGCAGGGGCCGGGTGCCTGACCGTTGTGATGTGTTGTGTTCCGCTTGCCCACCAGTCATGAGCTTGTTTGCCCACGATGCATGCCTGAGCATAGCTTCCATTGCTCGATTATCATGAGGTTGTCTCCCCGCCATGCATGCATGCAGGGTGCACCTTGCGCTGGCCTGCAAGGCGCTGTGGGCAGACTACAAGCGCCAGCCGGCGGCCTGGCTGGAAGGGCTGGAACTGAGGTTTGCACCGGCCAGCGCGGCCGCCCTGGCCAGCCAGCGCAGCCAGCTGGTGCAGCTGCTGCAGAGCGCCGGCGGCAGTGGGCGACAGCCCGCTGCTGGGCGGCGGCACACGCGGCGCGCGCGGCAGCAGGCCGCCGCTGGCGTGCCGCCGCTGCCGTTTGACATTGGGCACCTGTACCTGTTTCAGGAGCCGGCAGTGCAGGCGGGGCAGCTGCTGGAGGTTGCCACCCTGCTGGCGCCCCGCCTGCAGTCGTTGGACGTGCATCTGTGGACCCCGAGCATCTGGTTTGGCCAGCCACGCGCGCAACTGGCTGGCCCGTTCCCCAAGCTCCTCTCGCTGCATGCACGCCTAGGGGGCACGGCAGGCTGGGCACCAGACCGGTCCTGCCTGCTCGACATTGATGCCCCACGGCTGCAGCGCCTGCAGCTGCGCTCCGGCACGCTGCGCCACCTGCCGCCCGCCCTGACCAGCCTGGACTTATATGATGTGCAGCTGGAGGAGCCGGCTGCCTCTGCCATGCTGGCAGGTGCGCGCCATGCTGTGGTCATGCTGCGGTGTGCCCTGCCATGTGGTCGCCGTGCTGTGCCCCGCTGCGCTGCCAGCGTGAGATGCAAACGCCCGCAGCCTGGGTATGCACAAACGCCTAACATGTGCTTGCGCTTCCCCTCCTGATGCAGCCACCAACTTGCGCGCTCTGCACCTGGCACGCGTTGCCACGCCAGAAGCCTTGCCATGGGGCGATCTGAGCCGGCTGGCAGGGCTGACCTCGCTCAAGCTGTGCTGGATGACCGCCGCTGCCGGGCACGTGAAGGAGGCGCTGGCGGGCCTGCCCAGCCTGCGGCGCCTCGAGCTGAACAGCGGCAAGCAAGATACACTCGAGCATGTGAGCGACCAGCTCACTGAACTGGTACTTAAGATGGACAGGTTTCAGTTCTCCGCTCCTCGCATCAGCGATGTGCAGCGCCTGACCGGCCTGCGCTCCCTGGTGCTGTCGGCGGATCTGGAAGTTGCCTTGCAGCTGGCGCCTTACCTGGCGGGCCTCGACAAAGTGCTGCTGCTGTGATTGCTCTCCACGCTATTTTACTTGGCTGCCTATTCTGCAAGCCCGCAGCCCACCTGCTCCTCATTCACTCAGTGCACTGCGGTGGCCGTGGCAGTGCTCCCCCATGCCTCTTTCTTTCTCTCCGCCTGTTTCCTTACCTTTTTGCGCTGTTGTTGGCCCTCTCAGTTTCCACAGCTCAATGTCAGCTGCTTTGCATGTTGCTTGCACGTCTCCTGCCTCTGCCGTTTCTGCCACCCACACCCCTCGGTTGTGCCATGACATCTCAAACTCAAATGCACTGCTCTGAGTGTCAATGGGCAGTAGCCGCCACAGCATCGATGCAGCATCTGTGCTTGCCTGCCCGCAGGGGAAGGCGTACGCTGTTGGTGGCAGATGCAGCAGCACTGGCAGGGAACACGCTGTGGCAGGCCCGGCGGCCACGGCAGGCACGGGGCACGCGCCGACATTAGCTGCGGCATAGTACAGCGCATGGGCTGAATGGCGATGGCGCTTGGTACGCAAACTACACGCAATGCAGTGCCTTCACTCCGGTAGTACCGCGCCTGGCGACCTGGCCACAGTTGTTGTTCAGAGCAGCGATTCACATGCGGAAGCTTTCTTTCTAGGGTGTTCACTCACAAGCAGTGTGGAAGCGCAACGCTGGGAAGAACAGTGCATTGGTGGCAGCAAACGGGAGCGATTGAGCGCCGCAACGCAGGGCGTGGCGAGCACAAAAGCATGCAGGAAAGCGGGCACCGCCATGCCGGCCATCTGTGCATCTCGGCAGGCAAGCCTGCTGGCGGATGTTGGCAGCGTTGGAGCGGCCCAGGAGGCCTCTGCTTTGGCTCCCCTCAAATGGGTGGTGCCAGCAGGGTATAGATTGTGAGGGCCAGCAGCCCAAGCCCCGCCAGCTGCAGCACGCAGCCCGCCCAAAACAGCTTGGAGCTCAGGACGTGATACTCCTCTGGGCGACGTGCCCCGCGCTGTGCCCGCTGCGCACGCTGTGGTGCAGCCCCTGCCGCCGCCGCTGCCGCCGCTGCTATCGCCCCTGCTGCTGCTGTGCCTGCTGCGCTGCTGCCTGCCTCTGCCTCCTCGTCACCATCAGCCAGCAGAGGCTCCCAAGCGCCCTCCCTTATGTGCAGGTGCTTGTTGTAGGCATACTGCAGGTGGGTGGGCAGCAGAGGGGGCGTAAGTAGGTGCACATGCTAGTCAGTGCTCGTGTCAGGACTGTCGCGACCGTGGAAGGTCCGCAAGAAATTGCAGCAGCCACGACGCAGGCCACTCATGCCACACAAAGAGCAGCGCGCCTGAATGAGGACGGCCAGCGACCAGCGCTGCTGACTCAGCAGCCCGAGCACGCAGAGCACACGACACAACCCACACGACGTGCAGCGGGCCCAAACAAAGCGCAGCGTGCCTGGATGAGGAAGGCGCCGGGCATCATAAAGATGAAGAAGGCGCCGGTGCTGCCTCCAATCAGCTTGAACACCTGGCCCAGGTCAGACACGAGCTGCACACAGGGATGGCAATTTTCAAGCCTCTAAAGGAATTTTTCATTTAAGTTTTAATTTAAAAGTGCCTCATACACTAATAATGTCAAATCTATCTTTAGAATGTGGTGCCCTGCTTGGCTTGCTTGGTGGTTGGGGACGGCATGTCACCGGTAAGCACTGCTGGCCTGGCTGACCAAAGGCTGTGGCAGATCGCGACAACGCACGGTTCAGAATAACAGACGCAGGTCAGCACAATCAGCAGCACAGCAAGCGAACCATGCCTCACCAGCGACAGCACGAGCGTGGCCGCGTAGAAGGCCAGCACCTCAGCAGTATTGAAGCGCCAGCCCTCAAAGGAGCGCCCAGTCAGCTGCACCAGCAGGTCTCGGATGGCATTGCGCGCGGGGAAGTGATTTACGGGGTAGTGCACTGCATGATTGTTGCAGAGAGAAATTGAATGGAGGTGTGTCAGTGAGCTGCACTGCCGTTTACCCGAGGCATCTGCTGTGCCAGTGGTACCCAGTGCGGGTGCATGGCTGCAGTCAACGAGCCTGTCCTGGTGCTCAGCAGCGCCAAGCCCGGGGCTGCTGCAGCAGCTGATTACCGCAGCTAAGGAAACAGCAGTTGGTAACAACAAATATTCGCAGCAGTCAGGATCCAGACACGCACCAATTTGGATGATGCCCACGAGCACCCGGGCCAGCGCCATCAGCCGGTCCTTGTCTGCAGGTGGAGGAACCGTTTGACAGTCAGAGGAAGACAGTGGAAGGCAAGAGGGATAGAAGCGCAGTCGGCGGTGCAAATGCCCAGGACCAGACGACAACATGCCAGAGCCTTATGAGAGCAGGAATAATGAGCCAGCCTTTCAGGGGCATCCGCAATCAGCGCCTCAAGCAACTGGGATTTAGCAGCTGCCGCCAACCCACCCGAATAGTTGAGCAGGATGTTGGACATGGCAGTAGTTGGGAACTCCAGGTAGCTGCGGCGCATGGGAATGGCGGGTGCCTAATGCGTCAAACGTGACATGTATGCAACGGGCCAACTGCTGAGCGTGATACAAGTGCTCAAGTCCACAAACCCAAAGCAAACCAGCTGCTGCACCCAGCGGACGGACCCGAACATGCCGACGAGGCAGTAGAAGACGCCGGTCAGACCGACTGCACAGGAGGGGGGTTAGTCGAGTGGCAGGTAGGTGACACAAGCGCGGTGAGGCAATTACCGCAGGAACATGCTTGCTCCCCGGCCTGTATGCACTCCACGGCAGCTGGGCAGGCAGCAGACTGGCAGCGCAGGGCACATAATCACTAATATCCCGCACCCCTGCTGCACCCAAGAACCCGACAAAGCAACGCAAAACAAGGCGACACTCATTATCTGCTAGCTGCCACCTCTTCATCACCGGAACAAGAACACGAAAAAAGCTCCCAAGCGGCACTCACTGGAGGCGCACAGCACCTGCACCATGCCCAGCAGCTTCTGCGTGCGCTGCACCGGCCGCACAAAGCGGCGGGGCGGGTTGCGCAGCAGCACGACGCGCTCCTCACGCTGCGCCTGCTGCGCCTGCTGTGCCTGCTGGGCGTGTCCTGCCTGCTGCGACTGCTGTGCCTGCCCTGCCTGCTGCGACTGCTGTGCTTGCTGCTCGCCGTTGGCGGCGTCGCTGCCTGCAGCGGCGCCAGCGATTGGCGACGCCGCCCCTGCCCGACCCACCAGGCCTGCCAGGTTGGCGGCTGAACCAAACAGGTCAGGCTCGTCCTCGAGCTCGTAAAACACGGCGGCCAGGTTGGTGTGGCACTGCAAAGGACGGGTGGTCGGCATGGCATAGGGTTGAGGCTAAACATGGGTTGGTCCGATTGGCCACACAGCCACCTTCTGGCAGACCAGGCCACAACGGAAACCAGCCACAGCTCAACCCACAAGGCTGCTGCTGCTGCAGGTTTCCACACTTTGCACGGCTTGCCTGGAAGCCAAAGGCCAGGATGGGCAGGGCGTCCAGGAAGCTGAGCGAGCTGGTGAAGGGGCGCACCAGCGACCAGTCGTAGGTGGCCGACTGCACCGCCTGCAGAACAATGTTTGGATTGGAATTGCACGGGAAAACGAAGGGTCATCCATAAAGAGAAAAGCTAAGTGTGCAAGATTAATTACTCTGGCCAGCCCAGCGAACAAAGAGGACACACACTGTGCATCGAACAGGCTCTCACAAATCGCTTACCTGCCAGGAACGGGTGACGATGCAGCCGACCACCACGATGAGGGCGTACAGCGTGATGCTGCTGAACCCTGCAGTTTGCCAGGCATGGATGGGAGCAGGGACAGTGGGTCGATGACAAATAACTCATTGCAAACGAGTACAGCGTATTGCTGCTGAGCCCTGCAAAAATTTGTGCAGGAGATTATGGGGCAGGTTGCGCTCGGAACCAGCATCTAGTCTGCCAGTGGCATGTGAGCTTGCGGACAGCGCAGGCCTCAAGCTGCAGGAATAGTTTTGCCCTTCGACGCATTTACCTGAAATGGCGTCCAGGGTGCGGGGGAAGCACAGCGGCAGCATGGTGGCGGCAGACAATGCGGGGATGACGAACCGGCGCGCCGTCCACCACACCTGGGCATGGCAAGGCAGGCGAGTTGCAGGGCAGGCAGGTTGCATTGCAAGCGCATTGCAAGGCAGCAAGTTGCAGGGCAGGCAATCTTGCAGGGCAGGTAAGTATTTTAGGGCAGGCAAGCCCGGCATTGGCATGCTGGAAGGGATGCTTGGCCTGCAGGGTGTCTGGCACGCCTGACCGTCTCCTAGTGCAATGACAGCACTTGCCCCTCTGTTCAGTCAGCGCCCACCTGCCCAAAGTGGCCCTCCAGCAGCGGCTGGAAGCAGTCCCCCAGGATGATCATGTAGGCGGTGGCTGCAGAAGCACGCATAGGGACGGGGAGCAGGCACAGCGTATGAGGCATGGCAAGGATGATCATATAGGCAACGGGCAAAATCAGTGACAGGACCAGCAGGGCAGCCACGTCAGCGACCCAAAGCAAGCACTGTGACGACCCGATCGCTCTGGACGGCTGGGTGTGCTTGCGCCATTTGTGCCGTGCAGCACACTTGCTGCCCTGTGACCAAAGTGCAGTTATAGTGGCAATCAAACAGGTAACAGTTTGTTCACCTGCGCCATACGTGTAGAACAGCAGGCCCAGACTCATAGACAGGGCGGCCTTCCGTCCCAGCATCTTGCGGACCTGCGGAATATGCATGTTTGCACATAGGTGCAAGTGTCAAATCGTGGGCGTGAACAACACAAGCGTGAGCGCCTTTCAATGTCTGGGCAAGCAGCAGCGTCCCATGCATGTGTATCAGCAGGCCGCAGGAGCGTGCTTGTGTGACAAAGCCCTCTGGCCGTCGCAGCCCCGCACCAGGTCTGAGTAGGTTTTGGAGCCGGTCCACTCGGCGTAGCGAGCGATGACGTACTGCGCAGGCATGGGCAGAGGGCAAGAATGGCCACGCTTTGGTTGCAGCACAGGCTGCAGATGCGGGACCACCCGACAGCATGTGGCTGCAAGCACGGAAACGGTTGACCAAGACGCCTGCTGCACCTTGGCAACTGGCCAAAGGCACATGCAGGTGTCCAAGGCACGCATGAGCACATGTTCATGTTCCACCAAACCAGCCACAGCCCAGCCCAGCGCACCATTGTGAAGCCCTCAACTGCCGCCACTGCCGCCGTCAGCAGCAGGCCGCCGGCCCAGCCCGCTGCCCGAAACGCAAAGGGCAGCGAGAGCACGCCCGCACCGATGGCTGCAGAGTGACGTGTTGCGAGATCGGTCAGAATGTCGGCAACTCACGACCACTGCAGCTGGAACTGCAAAACTGCGGCGCACCAAACTGCATCTGTAGGACCGGCTGAGCAACCATCCAGTCCGACGCCTGCACTGCTCAAGCAACAACGCAGCACCCACCCGAGTTGAGCATTGTAAAGACGCTCGACAGGGCCGAGGCGCCGCCCGGCTGCCCGGAAGAAACGCCGCCCATGGCGGCGGGTCAGCGAGCGGCGGCGGCCGACGGGCGGAGGCGGGGAGGGCGGGCGGGACGGCCGATCAGTCGCCTGATCGATCAGCAGGCGGGCGGCGCTGTAGTTCGGTGCCAGCAGCGGCTGGGCCGCCAACGCGCCGCGAGCGCCAGCAAACGGAGCGGGAGCGGCGCGTGAAGACCTGAGTGACACACAGAGGGATGTGCGAGATGATCGATGAGCAAGGCGCCACGTTCTGCACCTGCCGCCCCGGGGTGCTGCCGCGTGCTGCCGCCAGCAGCGGCCGGACAGGTGGCGAGAGTCAGCGCTGCCGCCGCGTTGCAGCTGGGCCGATCACTGCACTTGTGAGGCTCCTTGATGGGTGAAATGGCCATTTCATGTCACATGGGAAAGTGTGGAGCGCTGCAAGTCGTCAGTTTTTGTTGCACGGAAGTGCGATGGCCATCCGTCGTGCATAATAAACCGGCACGCTTCCCGCATGGGCAGGAATAAGGCACACCTCCTGCCTCAGCATGAGACCACAGATACAATGAGGAAATTATAACAGGCAAGCTGCAAAAATGGGCAGAACATGCTGATGCTAGTGCCTGCGGCAGGCCCGCCTCAGCAAAATATCGCCGGCCCAGCGCCAATTGCCGCCTGCACTAGTGGTGTCCATTGGCAGCTGGGGCGGCAGCGCTCACACCCGCTTCAGCCAGGTATCGCCGGCCCAGAGCGTCTGCCGCCAGCATGGCGTCGCGCACCGCTTCGGCCGTCACCTGCGACATGGCAGTGAAGGGGATGCCAGGGCTATATAGCCGCAACTAGACAACAGTGTGGGGCGGGAAGATTTGTTGACTGCACAGCTCAGCATGCACCGTGCATGGCAGCTACTGCTGCACATCGGCAAGTGGCTGGTTCCCCGAACTACCGACAAACCAACCACACCAACCAACCGACCGACCTTGAAGGGCTCGTTGTGGCAGCTCTCCCCCTGCAGCACCGCCTTCTCTGCGCAGGCGTGCAGCAGCGCGGCGTCACTTGCGTCCACGCCGATCTGTGGGTGCACAAAGGTGAAAGCAGGAACGCTGCTTCAGTTACTGCAGGCACTTAGTAGCAGGACTGTCTGCATGCCGAGCGCAATCAGCAGGCACAGCATCCGCTGCACCCAAAGGCAGATGATGCCCACACACCTGGCCGAACGTGACGGGCAGGCCAACCGACAGGCAGAACTTGTGGACAGTGTCCAACTAAGGCTGATGTACAAAATACAGAGAGGTTCAATGAACTGGTGCCCACCTGGCCGAGTGTTATGGGGAGCCCAACCGACAGGCAGAACTTGTAGATGGTGTCCAGCTCCTCGTGCGGCCGCCCCTCCAGCACCAGCTGCGTGACCGTGCCAAAGGCCACCTGCAAGATTGAAGGGCAAAAGCACAGCAAGCTCCTCAGATACCATGTTCTACCCGCCGCCGCGCCATCCAGCACTAGCTGCATCCCAGCTTTATTAGATGGATGAATGGGCAAATCACGGTTGGTAGGTAAGGCAACTGGCTGTTCTGCCTGCCGGGCGGCCTGCAGAGCCGCAACCTCGTGCCACGCTCAGCCGCTTGCATTCATTATCAGCTTGCGGATCATTGCAGCGGCTCCCACCTTCTCTCCGTGCAGCATGGCGTGGGTGCCGGGCGCCTTGGTCAGCCCGTTGTGCACCGAGTGGGCCACGCACAGGCCCTGCAGCAGCAGCGGAGCATAGACAACTTGTCAGGTTGAGGTGGATTGCCTAACTCAGATTGTCGACCGTGTGGGCCACACACAAGGCCCTGCAAGAGGCGGGGGGTGTTTGACAGCCATGCTATCAACACATGTGTGCAGAATGCGGCATAGGCCGCATTCTGCACGGCCCATGCCGCATTCTGGCCAGGCAACGGTCCCAAGAAGCATGGCAGCACGGTACAGCAAAAACCAGCCCGCTCACCGCGCTCTCAAAGCCCAGCCCAGACAGCAGCGTGTTGGCCTCCACAATTCGCTCGAGGGCCGGAGTCACCACTCCGGCCTGCATGAGAAGGGGTTTTGTGGAAGTGCTGAGTGAGCACGGTGAGGCGGCAAGCCCAGGCTGCGGGATCTGTCTGCAGCCCAACGGATGCACGGCAGCACAGCGCGGCAGCCGGCACAACAGCTGCAGGTGGCCGGAGTACCGCACCTCTGCGGCAGCGCAGGCCGCTCGCGCATCCTTGAGCAGCGTCTCGTAGCACAGCTTAGCCAGCGCCTGAAAGCAGGGAGAACCGTTTGAACATGATCGAGACAATTGGACAACGACTTGAGCAGCATTGTAGCACAGCTTAGCCAGCACCTGCAGCAGAGTTCAGAGGGCGTCATTTGAGCACGACTGGCGCGTCAGCCGTCATTTCTTGGCCACAGGCGTGCCAACACTGCCGGAGCAGGAGCATTTTCGCCTCCCTGCTGCACTACTACACTGCACCTGCCCAGCTTGCAGCGCTCCAGGCAGCAGCACGCAGGAAAAAGCGCTTCCTCACCAGGCCGCTGATGGTGCAGGCGCCGCCCAGCACGTTGCTGCTGTGGGACTCGTAGGTTGCCCGTCCCTGGGATGGGGTTAGTAGCGTGGTGGAGTGATAAGGGAAGTGCCCATGTAGCGGGCGACCACCAGCATTGTGCAGGCTGGCGTGAGCCAAGCTGCAGCGTGGACAATGCCCCCTGCAGCGCCAAGCTGCAGCTCCCACCTCGAAATACGTGGCCAGCGCATCACCAATGCCCGCCACCTGCACAGAGAGGAAGCACACAGCCAGCAAAGCATTCGAGCGGGCCTCAAGCAGTAGGGTGCGAACCTGATGGCTAGCATCCGGCAGCGGCAGCCAGCAAGCAGCACATGGAGGGAGCACACACTGCCGTTGCCCAGGTTGCAAAACAGGCGAGCTGCACGCACCAGCAGGCGCTTGGGTGCGGCCGCAATGACGGATGTGTCAAGCAGAATCAGGTTGGGGTGGCGCCTGCGGCAGGGAGGTGCAGCAGTCGTCGTGGCCTGTGCATTGAATCGGATGGCGGCCAGCGATGTCAAGGCGCAACCCAGCATAGGCAGCACACATGGATCGCTGCCAGGGCGCCCCGCTACCACCTGTATGCAGTTGGCACACTTCAGGTAGCAGCGAACCAACGAATACAGCTCACTTGTAGTAGCGGATGTGGTCCACAACTCCATCGGGTGTGCAAGTTGGTTGTAATACATATACATATATACATACAGAATGCACTTTCCAGCACCCTTCAACCCGTAAAGCCCCACCCAAGAAGCTCACTTGTAGTAGCGGATGTGGTCCACAACGCCATCGGGTGTGTACACCACGCTGAGGGCGGAGCAGGGGGCGTCCGAGGACGCCACTGTGGGGCAGCAGGCCACCTGAAATGAGGAGGGCAGGCGGCAGGCAAAAGCAGTGCTGAGGGCGGAGCAGGGGGATGCGAAAAGGCAGCCGTGGGGCAGCAGGCCTCCTGGGGGAAGAGGAGCACGTGACAGGGATGGCAAGCGTTGCAGGGCTTGTAAGCTTCAATGCAAGTGCTATCAGCATGACGTGTGAAGGGGTGGAACCCTGGCACAGCATTTCAACAGGCACACAAGTTCACTGCTGCATCATGCCACACGCGTGTTTGCAGCAGCAGCGGTGCAACGAAGGCCGCACGGCAGCCGCGCTCACCGGCAGCTGCAGCAGGTCGGCCGCCGCCTTTGCGGTGTCCAGCACCTGGCGATGGACAGGCAGCGATCAGCTGGTCTCATGCCACAGCAAGCTCCCCCCAATAGCACCAAGGCTGCTACTGCAGCTGGCACTGCCAAAAACGCTGCGCCACCGCACCAACACCTGCACCTGATTTCCACACTGACGTACACCCACCTTGCCTCCGCCGCAGCCGATGATGGCTCTGGCACCTGCGCGGCGGCCCTCCTCTGCCAACCGCTCAATCTCCGACACGCAGCACTCTCCGTTGAACTTGACCACGTTGTACTGGTACCCCGCAGCCGGCAGGGTGGCCTCCCAGGTGGCAGCCAGCAGCCGGTTGGCGGACTGGGGCAGGGAAGGCGGGTGCGGGGGAGGCATGGGTTGGGCGCGGCGGCAGCCAAGTAGCGGCAGCAGCGGCGGCTGCAGGGTTGCAGCGAGCCTGATCGCGGCATTTGTCGTCTCATGAGGACTTGCGGAACGTGGATTGGCGTCCGCTGGGTGCTGGGGAGGGCGCAGGAGCGCTCGGCGAGCGGCAACGCACCCCAGACGCTAGGATGGTGACTGGCGACTCGATCCCGACCTTCTGCAGCTGCTCTCCGAGCTGGGCAGTTGCATCGCGGCCCTGGCAGTAGCGCCCTGCGGGAGAGCCGCAACAGGGTTCAGCTGCACTGAGCGCGCCATCGGCGGCTGCAACGGGCCGTGCAAGTCATGCTGAGCATATCACAGTGCGCCAGCCCTGCAGCCGCTTGCCAGGGCAGCCGAACACCGCCAGAGGCATGGTTTGGCGGCCTCTTCGTCTCCACAAACGCTGGGATGGACAATGAGAAGCGGTGGACGTGCCGAGCGGGGACGGGCGCGCATTAGGGCTCCCATGGGGTGGGCCGCCGCGCCCAGCGCCGCAGCGCTGCCGCCCATGCAAACACCACCGCTCGGGGGCTTTTCAGCCCTTGTACTGTGCCAGGGCAGCACGGCAAAGGCGCAATGACCGTGGATTTGGACTGGCTGGCGCTGCAGCCTGCAGAGGAGGTGGATAAGGGCCCGGCGGCAGCCGCTGGCACAACACCCTCCTCAGATGCCCCACAGACTCCCCTGGCACAGCATGAGGGCCGGCGCAGGCTGCAGGGTGGTGCCCTGAGCGAGATCGAGCCCGCCAGCCCGCGCGAGGCAGCCGCCGCCGGCGGCCCCACCTTCCCGGCAGCAGCGGGCAGCAGCCGGGCCGCTGCCGGGCACCCAGACGGCGGCGGCACCAGCGGCGCAGCGGCTGAGGAGGATTGGGGTGACGAGGAGTTGGAGCAGCTGGTCATTCAGAAGCACCTGGCGTTCAGCAGCCCGCAGGCAAGGGGAGAGGCGGGTTGGTAGCTATTAGCGGGCTGTACGAGCGTGACCCTCGAGGTTGGGTGGTGCCTCCAAGGCTGCCAAGCGCAGCTATTTCGCACTCCTCATTTGTGCTCGTTAACCATGCCGCTTGCAACACCCCCTGCCGGCCGCAGGCTGAGCGCGACTTCCGCCTGCACCTGGGCCGCTGCAACTGGCTGGGGGAGCTGGGGCTGCTAGGACTGCAGGTGCACCGCTGCGGCTGGTGCATGTTGGTGTACATCAGGCAGCGCAGGCTGCTGGTTGCTGCCGCTACCTCACTCGCGCTCACACGCTCAGCATGCTGTGCGTGCTCCCAGCCTGCAGCTCACGACATGCACGCCGTTCTGCTCAGCCTTATCATCGCGATGCATTCTGATCACTCATCATCTCACTTTTCCATCTGCCCCTGTTCAGTTCATCGCTTGGATCGCGGCGGCGGGCCGCGCAGCGGAGGTCGCCAGCCTGGCGGTGGTGGCTCGCATCACTCTGCTGGTGCTGGCGCCCTCCATCCTGCACTGCTACCTCCTGCTTTACGCCCCCGCCGCCTACCGCCGGCACAGGTGGACAGGGTGCCGCCAGTGGTGGCCAGTTGGATGGTGCCGGTGCTGGCTGTTCTGCTGCTGCTGCCCCCGCTCTGTGCAAGTGCGGCATGATGCAGCCATTGACGCACGTGGCCAGTTGGGAACCTCTTGTGGAGCCGTCAGCTGTGCCCTGCTGATCCTCAATGGCACCCTAAGTGCCCCATCGCCTGTCTGCGCAGGGAGCTGCTTAGCCTGGTGCTGCGCTGCCCCTTTGACTGCTGGGTGGTGGCCACACAGGTGGGGCATGGGGGCGGCCGTGTGTCAAAAGCCATGCAGGGTAAGCACTGCTTGGACGGGCAGCACTGGCTGGGACAGGCAGGGCGGTGCCACTTTCAAGAGCACGAGCCTCAAGCTTGTATGCGCACTGCTACTTTTGTCCATGCTGCAGGACGCTCCCGAGCTCGGCATTGGCGGGCCCGTGGTGCACCACGACTAATGTTCAAACACATACATTCAATGACGCAGGACGCTCCGGAGCTCGGCATCGGCGGGCCGGTGGTGCACCACGGCATCCCGCCGCCCTGCAAGCTGCTGCTCATGATGGTGCGGCAGCTGACTGGTGCTGGATAAACACATTTGCCATGCACAGCTGGTGCCGCTGCCGGGTGGCATTCCAGGCAGATGAGCTGCCGCCGGGAACCCACAACTGCAACAGCAGCGGCATGGTCGGGATGGTGAAACGAAGGGGCCACCAGATGCATTGTGGGCTGTGTCCCACATCCTTTCCACTCTCCCTCCCACCTCGCCTCCCTCCCTCTTCTTTCCAGGTCTTCCAGTTTGTCATCGCTCCGCTGGTGGCCTGCCAGCCCTTCGCCCACAGCTACGCCTACTCAACTGCCCTGCTCGCTCTCTGGCTGGGCCGCCACATGCGGCACGCCAGCGGCTGGCTGCTGGCCGCACTGCTTGTCCTGTACGCCGGCCCGCTGGTCACTCTGTTCCGCAGCGAAGTGCGGCAGCGGTGCGCCTTTGCGGCGCGCCGTGCGGCGGAGCGGCGGGCAGGGACGGCAGCGCCGGCAGCGCGGGCGAGGCGCAGCAGGAGAGCGCTGCTCCGGAAGCCTGGAGTCCTGCCAGCAGCCCCCGCGCCGGCGGGCCAGCTGCCGCACCTCAGGCTGCATTCGATGTTGCCAAATTGAGGGCGCGGATTGATGCTGAGCCGTGGGCGCCGGCTGAGTTTCTGCTGCCCGCCGTGCTGGGGGCGTGCAGCGCCTGCCTGTGAGCGGCAGAACGGGCGGACTGCGACCCTGCAAAGAAAATGTCTGTGCTGCAGTTGCAGACACACCCAGGACAGTACGTTTGATTGCAATTGCCGCCAACGCCCCTCGTGCCCTTCATACTTCCTGTTGGTTCAAGCCCTAACACTCTGGCCGCCCTTCTTCATGTGCAACGGTTGCACTCGACTGTTCATGTTTACTGTATGCAAGAAATGTCTTTGGTGTGATGAGCAAGACGCCTCATGTGCGTGTTGTGTAAGACAACCGGTGTGCAGACTCCGTCCACAGTGTTCGTCCACAGTGCACGGCCTGGTCAAAGCGTGGTCGGCATGCGCAGCGCACAGCAACCTGCTTCATTAGATGCCGTTGCCAGCTCCATCCGCTGTGGCCTGGCGTTGCAGCGCCACAAAGGATGTCGGCACTTGGCTCGCCGCCAGGCGGGCTTTCAGGCTTGGGAGTGGAACCAGCTGCCCCTGGCTGTCGGCAGCCTGCCGCCGCCGCTGGCCGCAAGGTGCCCAACCGCCTCCACCCTGGGCGTCTGCCTCTTCATTCTTCGTCTGTTGCACCGTGTAGCTGATGCACGTAGTTGTATGTTTCTACAGGTGGAGGCCTCTGATGCAAAAGGGGCCATCAGGGCCGCCTGCCACGAAGGCCGGTACCCGCCGCCGCATCCTTCCCCTTGGATTTTTTGGTACCAGCCCAGAAGCACGCACGCTTCCACGGCCCGATCGCAACCTCCGCACCCAGCAAACAACACAACTCGCCGCCATGTCTCTCCAGAACGAGCTGCAGCCCACCATCACCGGGTTCCCCGCGTTCCAGGCGCACCACCTGGGCCGCCTGCTGCAGGATGGCGGCAGCCTGCCGCCCCAGCCGATCAAGATGGACGGTGCGTTGCGAGCGAGGTTCGCAGCGGCTCGAGCAGGGCGCCACCGCCGGTGCCGCCGGTGCCGCCGGTGCCGTCGCTGCCGCCACGCAGTGCCGGTGATGGCAGATCTCACCCACTCTTCACTCCCCTCCTCGCCCTTCTACCTTTTGTAGTGGTGGAGAAGTACGACGCCTTCGAGGTGAGGCTACAATGCTTGCTCGCCTCCTGCTTCAAGCTGCCGCTGCTGCCGCCGCCACTGCTACCGCCCCCCAGCACAGCGTGCAAGCCAGTGCACGTGCCGCTGCGCAGATGGCAGTCTTCTCTACCACGCTAGCTTAATGCATGCCGCTGATAATCGATCCTTGTATGCTGCACTAACAACAACAGGTCAAGGCGGACATCCCAGGCGTGAAGAAAAGCGAGATTCACGTGCACGGTGGGTGGAGGGGCGGCAACTTTGTGGGCAGGGCGCTTATTGGTGCAAGGGCAGGCTGCTCGCAGATTGCAGCAAGGTATGAGTGCTCCTGCCTTGCGGCATGGTACAGGCAGTTGTTTGTGGCAGCAGCATTGCAACCTGATGCCAGTAATGCCCGCTCCTTTGCTGCGCCTGCAGTTGACGGCGACATGCTGCGCATCGCGGTGGAGCGCAAGACGGAGAAGCAACAACTTTAGTTGTGCCCTAATTGGTTTCCTTTGTCTTCCTGTTGATGGCCCTAACTGGTTTCCTTTGTCTTCCTGTTGATGGCCCTAACTGGTTTCCTATGTCTTCCAGTTGATGGCGACATGCTGCGCATTGCGGTGGAGCGCAAGAGCGAGAAGCACGAGGAGTTTGAGGCGCAGAAAGAGCAGCGCAAGGGGCACACCGCGCGCATCCACCAGTGAGCTTGCAGCCATTTTGATAGGTGCTGCCACTCGTTGTTGCAACTATGGATTTGCCGCCACTGTTGTGAAGGGTGGGGGAGCAGAAGGAGTAGCGCAAGGGGCACGCAGCACGCATCCACCAGTGAGCTTGCTGCCCTTCGTTCTTGCTGTGCGGCGCTGGCGATTGCTACATTTACTGGGGCCAGCCCATTTCCCCTCCCGCCTGCAGTCGCAAGCGCTAGGAGAAGTTGGTGGGACGGGCGCTGCGCATGCTGAGCCGGCAGCTGCAGGGCCACACGTGTGCACCCGCCTGTCACTCTCCCAACCTTCCTCCCTCTCTCGCAGCTACGAGCGGTCGGAGCAGTTTGTGGGGCGCGCGCTGCGCCTGCCGCACAAGGTGGACCCCGCTCATCCACTCCTTCCCCCCCCTCCGCCTCTCATACATGCAGCTACGAACGGTCGGAGCAGTTTGTGGGGCGCGCCCTGCGGCTGCCGCACAAGGTGGACCCCGACTCCATCAAGGCCTCCTTCCAGGATGGCGTGCTGACCCTGGATGGTGGGTGAACTGAAGATCAGGCAGTTTTTGCAGCGCGGATGGCTGCTCTGGGCGACCATTGACTACACGGTGCAGGGGCAATCTGTAGCACTGGAGGTGATGGTTCGGCTGGCATGCATGCATGCCGGACAGGCGGCGGTACTGCCGCCAGCCGGCGCCAGCTGCTCTTCCTGCCTCCCCTATGATGCGTGCGCTCCCAAGACGAATGACCCTCTGTTTATCTCCCTGCTGCCTCCCAGTGCCCAAGAAGAAGGCGGCGGAGGAGCCCAAGCGCATCGCCGTGGAGTGATGGGCTGCAGCAGCTGCAGGAAATCACTGCTGAGCAGCACTGCGGCCAGGCAGCTGGGCGGCTGCGCATGCTGCCCAGACCGATCTGACACCCGGACATCGTAGGCTGTGCGAGGAGCACCCGAAATGAACCACATTCTGTGCATTGATCAGGTAGCTCAAATCCTGTCATGCATTGGCATTAAATGGCAGAGATAACCAACACGCAACGCACGTCCATATGCGATGGGTGTAAGAAGACTAAGATGGGCTGAAGAAATGGGGCAAGGGCAGACGGGTGGACTGATATGAAACTGAAACAAAATGTTGCACGATACGATCACAGCGCGGTCAGCACGCGCAGCACACGCGCTCCCCGATGCCGTGGCATGGTCATGCTGCGCTCGATGCGCCCTAAGCGCAGCGTGCCATCCTCTGGTTGAGCTTCTGCCTCGTCGCCTGGCGATACGCCTGCCCCGCTGCCAGTGCCAGTGCCGCCGCCGCCTTGCTCCTTGCGGCGCCAGGAGTCGCTGCCCCCTCCTGCCTCCGCTGCTGCCGCTGCTGCCGCTGACCGGGATTGCTCCTCCATGGCAGCCAGCACCCGAGTCAAAAACCTGGGAGGGTGCAGTGGCGGCGTAGCAGTGTTCGAGTTGTGGCTGGAAGAGGACAACCAAACGCGTTTGCAGCCTATGCTGTCCTGGGGCGTTGGCAGGTTGCCGTGGCTGCTGTCGTTGCATCACACTCATGCGCACCCGTGCGCCTGCTCCTCCAGCTGCTCCATTGCGTCCGGGTGGTCTCGCAGCAACTGCATTGCACAGGAAACACGCTCGCTAATGTGCATGTGCGTGCACAGACATGCAAACGTGTCGGGGCGATTCGTCTGCTGCTGCGACTAGCTCACACTACAGCTTCTCACCCCCACAAGCAACCCACGCGCAGCGCTGTAAGAATGCCGGCGGCATGCAGTAGGCGAAATTTGACAAGCCCCATGCATCACGGCAGCGAATCGTACTCCAGATGAACGGCCACGCGTGCTTCCACCCAGCTGACCCGCCCGCTGGAAATCCTCGGCGTGCAGCAGGGATCACAACCAAGCCCCTGCAAGTTCCAAATCATGCTCACCCACTGTCCAGTGCTACAGCAGCTACTACATCTGCCAGTGAATTGACTCACCCTTTGGAAATCCTCGGCGTGCAGCAGGTAGAGCTCGCAAGAGGAGAGCGCCGTGGCCGTGAAGGGCGCGCGCCAGCGATTGCCGGCTAGCAAGTCGTCCCGCAGCTCCTTTGTAACCTGGTGATTGCAAGTTAAGGGATCAAATGGGGCAAGAAATGAAGGGAGATAACTTGACGGAACAGCCTGCGGGAGGTGGGACATAGCTGCGCCCATCAGCAGCAGCAACGCCGACCCAGCAGTTGCATACAGCTGGGAATGCCGCTTCAGCGACAATCAAGCCGCACCTGCTTGCTGAGGCCGTGGGCGCTGGGCACCGGCAGCAGAGCCAGCTCAGCAAGTGCAGCACCAACTGAACAGCTTCTCCAAGCAGTTGCACTGCACCTGCTTGCTGAGGCCGTGGGCCCACGGGCGCTGGGCACCGGCAGCAGCGCCAGCACAACAAGTACAGCACCAGTCAAACATGTTTCCAAGCAGCTCGACCACACCTGCTTGCTGAGGCCGTGGGTGGCGGGCACCGGCAGCAGCGCCAGCTCAGCAAAGTAGCAGGCCGGGCCCAGCGTGTCCAGCAGGCCGCCGGTACCATTGTCGTCCTGCAGGCGGCAGTAGGGTGCATCGGCAGAGGTTAAACAGTCGCAGCGGCCAGCGGCTAAGAGTGCACTGGCCGGCGCTGAGCAATCTCCACACGGCAGTTCAACGCCAACATGCCCTGGAAGAGCACTGCCTGCATGGACAGGCCCACAGCACCACATAACCCATGGATCCGTATATCTGAAAGTTTTGAAAGTGCCCTGCTGGCGCTGAGCAGTCTCAACACAGCACTTCAACGCCAGCACTCCCTGAAGTGCATCGGCCTGCACGAGCAGACCCACAGCACCACATTACCCAACACCCGTGGCTCCCTATATCTGAAAGCTGATGCAAGTGCACTGGCCTGCACGGACAGGTCCACGAGGCCCTTGACGATGAACACCGCGCTGTGCATGATGTGGTCCTGCTGCAGGATGACCTGGCCTGCGGCAGAAATGGAAAGAATCTGGACATGACGCTGTGCATGAAGTGGTCCTGCTGCAGGATGACCTGGCCTGCGGCAGCGTGCACAGCAGGCAGGGGCGGCGGGGTTGGTAGGCAGGGGTGGAGCCACAACAAAATACTCGAGCCAAATGCAGGCCAGGCACCCGATTTCCTTGGCCACGTGAATCCTTCCCACCTGGGAGCGCCACGGTGCGCTGCAGCAGCGGTGCAACGTCCTCCAGCAGCAGCGGGTGCCGCACGAACAGCGGCACTTGGGACAGCAGGGGGCCGCACGATAGCAGCGCCACCTGCAAACCAGCAGGTCGAGCGGCAAGGGAGCAAGCTGAAGAAATGCAGCAGCGGCGCTTGGGACAGCAGCAGGCCGCACGACAGCAGCGCCACCTGTGGAAGCTGTGCGTTTAAGGGTTGAGGTTAGGAGAACCAGCATCTGCTCGACTGTGCCTGACCACACAGCAGCCGAGCCGTTCTGTTGCCCACACCATAAATGTATGTTTGCAGCAGATGCGCCAGCAGATCCCAGTGCAGAACAGGCACGCCCCACCTGCGAGCGGATCGCGGGCGGCAGCTCCCGCAGCACCTCCTCATCATGAGGCACCCGCCGGTCTCGGCCATACCTACAGACAGAGAGAAAGAGGCCAGGTCGATGCCCCAAATTCGAAATCAACAGTCCACAGCTGTGCATCGCCACCCGACCGCCATTGAAACTTGCAAGCTGCCAAGCCGGCTCACGTGGTGGCGGCAAAGAAGTTCACGATGCTCAGTTGGTGGCAAACAGACCGCCCAGCCCCTCCAAACCTCCAGCACCCCACCCAGCTATGCATCGGCCTTGGGTCAATCACGGCAAGACAGACGATCTATGTACTCGATTGTTAAATAAGCTCACTTGGCAGCGAAGAAGTCCATGATGCGGCGCCGCAGGGCGGGCGGCACGTTGCGCTCCTTCAGGGCGTACTGCACATGTCAGGCACGGAGCGTGATGGTCAGAAAGGGTCCTGTAGGCATATGTTGAGGGCGTCAATACTGCACATGTGGGCACAGCACGGCACAGCACAGCGCAGCACAGCACAGCGCACCAGCGCCTTGTCCATTTTGTCCTTGAACTCCTGGTCGCTGCGCGCCTTGCTCATGACAAACGTGATGATCAGGCCTGCACGGGGAAAGGGAGAACAACAACACAGCGGCCGCGACTGAGCGGCAGCAGGTTCGCGCACAGCCCGCGCAGTCTGGAAAACTCTGCTAAAACACCGGGCCGGCAGGTGTGAAAAGCACGGCACAGCCACAGCTGTTGAGCGGCACACAGCACACAACTGCAACTCGAAGCGGAGCTCTGCTTCACAGCAAGCCTCTGAAGCACACATCACCTCCCCATTACTACTGACCATTGAAGAAGGCAAACATGGTGGCCACGCAGATCATGCAGAAGATCCAGACCAGCACCTCGGGCCAGGTGATGGGCGGGTACGCGCCGTAACCTGTGACAAGAGCAGGGCAAACTTTGTTTGTTTGTTCACCGACCATCGAGTCCAGGGGAGGCAGGTGGCCCACCCGCTGGCACGCTTGCTTGGTAACGCTGGGAATGTTGCTGCCACCCTGCCCACTTTGCAAGACTCAACAATCCGCGCATCCACTGCACCCAGGTGTGAAGGCAGGCCATGCAGTATACGAAGTCTCACTGAGGCCGATCATGCCCGAGACAACGTTGAAGAAGGAGTAGAGCCACTGCAGGATGACAGGCACGCCCTCCACCACGTCCAGCACAACTGGCCAGGTGCCTGCAAACAACGGCGAGAAATATGTGCAGCATCAACAACAGGATGACGGGCAGCCCTTCCACCAGGTGCCTGCGAAGATACAGAGCGGAGAACATGTGTAGTTCGGCAGCAGCCATGTGACGGCGCTGATGCAACTTGCTGTAGACGTGCATACAGCGGTTGTGTCAATTGCAGCTCTAGGCAAAGCTCGGTTTCTGCTGGGTCATGCAAAAACACCCGCGTCAATAGCCCCTTGCTGCCGGGCTGTCACACTGCTCTGCTGGCCACTCCACCTCGCTGCTGGCTGCTTGCCTGGCGGGAAGTGCTGCACTCGGAGCACAAGCCTGCACATGGGTGGGGGCGGGCAGCCAAGGACAGCACGGCTGAGGTGCTGATGCTCACATGACCCTAGCGTACAGCGGCGGCACACGCACACGCACAGCATGCTCCCACAGGCGCCGCCAAAGCCTCCATAGCCACCAGCAGGCTCACCAGTTGAGGCAGGCGAAGCAGTGCACCACTTCTAGTAGCACAAAGGAGTAGGAGATGAGGCGGCGCGCCTGGTACGAAAACTCCTGCCGCACCTCTGCACAAACCAGGGGGGAGAGGGGTGTTGAAAAGTGGTGAAAAACACAAATGCGGCCCGCCTGGTAAGAGAATTCCTGTCGCGACTCTGCACAATGTGGGAAGGAGGGAGCCTGCTGTGATGGAGAGACACTGCGCATGCACTAGACAGCATAACAGCATACCGACTGTCGCGCCTGCGAGCGTCAGAGAAGGAATGCCCAAGCTGCATTTTCCAGCTGTATTTTCTGGCTCCATTTACACCTGAGAAGCGGTCGATGAGCTGGAGGGCGACGCCCGTACTGGCACTGCACAATCCAGCAGAAGAAGACTCCCTGCCCGCACCTGAGAAGCGGTCGATGAGTTGAAAAGGCGAGCCGTACTCGCGCCGGCTCAAGCCGTGCAGCCGCACCAGCCTGGCGGCGGCAGGGCGGGAGGCAGGCAAGCAAGGATGCCGGTCAGGAGGCATGGGGCAGCCTGAAGTTGGCTTGCAAGCCCTCCTGCTGGCTTGCACTTAGAGCGTGTGCATAAATAAGAAAGAAAACTGCCGGCAAAGCAACAACATCCCATCTGCTTGCACGTGTGCCCGCAGCTCCGGTTATAACAACAAGACCCTCGCTCACTTGAGCAGCTCGCCGGTGTTGTAGTAGTTGAGGGTGCCGTCGCAGGCCATCATGATGCAGTTGAGCGGCAGGCAGGCCAGCACGTCAGTAACAAGGTAGGTGGACGCGTAGCGCTTGCTGCGGGGAGGTAAACAGCAGGCGGGAGGTTTACAGCGGGAGGGCAAGATGGTTGAGCGGCAGGCAGGCCAGCACGTCGGTGATCAGATATGTGGGCACGTAGCGCTTGCTGCGGGG
>VFQQ010000765.1_pt1 | contig 55625 bp, 43 predicted proteins | sample 3512341 | NCBI WGS metagenome assembly VFQQ01 (sample SAMN10412373, study PRJNA504923) | tailings metagenome | isolation source: Relicate 2 Philex TSF1 revegetated site | place: Philippines: Tuba, Benguet | collected 2017-08-29 | reverse complement strand
GCCCTCGGCGGTCACACGCCCGCTTGCCGCGTTCACAACCTCACGGGTCGTTACAGCTAGAGCGCGCGCCGGATCGGGCTGCGCGGACAGGCGCGGGCTCGGGGAGTTGGTGGGGCGCGGGTAGGCGTGCGGAGATGGCCGGGCCGGGTGGGCGTGCGGATTCGGCCGGGCCGGGTGGGCGCGCCGAGCGGGCCGGGTGGGCGCGCCGCTCCCGTCAGTCCGGTGTGGGCACACGGTGCACCTCGGCGGCGCCGCGCGCCCGAGAAGAGCGTGATCCACTTTCCGCGAGGGCGAACACCCTTCCCCGCGCCTTCCAAAGACGCGGAACGGGTGAGGTGGGTTCATCATCACTGGGAAGCGCACATGCGGGAAGTCGTGGCGGGTTGTCGATGCGGGCTCCCGGTGACGTGGCGACTGGGGCTGTGCGCTCATCGGGCTGTGACGTTTCTCAAGAGTAGACCAGCCCAAGCGCAGCGCGAAGCGCTTGTCTGCGCATGTGGCGGCGCTGCACTCCTGAGAAGCGGCTCACGGCCACGGCGGTAGCGATGGTCAACGGCTGTTGCCCTTTCCGCGTCTTTGGAAGGTACGGCAGGGTGTGACCAAGTGCCGGAGGGGATGCGCGTTACCTCGAGCGACGCTCAGGGCGCGACGCTCCGCGGCGCGACCGCGGACGCGGGACGGACGCGCTACGCCGGGGCGATCGGCTCCAGGGTGGGGCGCTTGGCGGTGCGACCGTCGCCCGACGAGCGGCCGGTGAGGCGGCGGCCGATCCAGGGCAACACGTATTCGCGCCAATACTCCGCGGTTCGCGGGCGCTGCAGGTCCCCGGGGGCGTCGAGCGAGCCGGGCACGCGGGGCGCGCCAGACCCGCCGGGTGCGCCCTCAGCAGGCGCCGGCACCGGCACCTCGAGCGCGGCGAGCACGTTCGCGGCAGCGCGGGCGTGACCGAGCGAGTTCAAGTGCAGACGGTCGATCGACCAGTAGCGCAGCGCGCGCAGCTCGGGGTCGCTCCAGTTGTCGACGTAGCCGATCGTGTGCGGCGAGCGGTCGAGGCGGGCGCGCACCGCATCCGCCAACTCGTCGCCGCGGCGCTGAAACACCGGGCCCAACGGGATGTGATCGGTCGGGTTCCCGCCGCTCACCACCACCACACGGATGCCCGCATCGCTCGCCCGCTCCGCCGCCGACACGAGGCGGTCAGCCGTCTCCGCAACACTCACCCGCGGGCGCATGATGTCGTTGCCCCCGCCGTTCACCGTCAACAACTGCGGACCCAGGTCGATCGCCGGTTGCAACTGCTCGGCCAGGATCGGGCCGAGCAGGCGGCCGCGGATCGCGAAGTTCGCGTAGCCGACCGGCTCGCCGGCTGCGTGCGCAAGGCCGATGGCCACCAGGTCTGCCCAGCCACGCGGCGTTCCGTCGGGAAGCTCGTCACCCATGCCCTCGGTGAAACTGTCGCCAATCGCGGCGTACGTGCGGGGCAGAGACTCGAGCGTCATAACGGGACGAGCCTAGCGACGCGGGGAGAAAACCTGCCTCCACTGTCCAGCCCACGGTCGGACCACCCGCACTACAAGCCCAGAGCTACGAGCTCCGCATCCATGCGCTCGGCCATCACCGCATAGCCGTCGTCGTTGGGGTGCAGGCCATCGGCGGCCATCAGTTCGGGGCGGCCCTCGATCCACCGGGAGGCCCCGGCGACGAAGTCGGCGTCGATCGCCTCAGCGCCCTCGCGCACCCAGCCGATGATGACCTCCACGCTGTCGGGCCTCTCGTCGGTGTACCAGAACGGCTCGACGACGACAATGCGCGCCTCCGGCAGCCCGTCGCGAAGCCGCTGAAGGTCGATGCCGATCTGCTCGCGGATGCGGTCGCGCTCGTCGGGGCGGCGCTCGTAGGCGAAGTTGTCGTTGAGACCCATCGTCACGATGACCAACTCGGGCTCGGCCGCGATGATGATCGACGGCAGGTCTCCCTCGCCGAAGACGGTGCGGTTGTTGATGAAGCCGAGCCCGTTGACGCTCGGGTTGACCTCGCGCCAGCCGCGGTCGGCGCTGATGATCGTCGACCAACGGGCGGCGGCGGAGGTCGCCCCGGTGCCGAGCGTGTACGAGTCACCGTAGAACGCGACGACCGGCCCGTCACCCTCCGGCGGGATGCTCGTAGCCGTCGGCTCAGGAGGGATCGCCGCGCAGGCGGCCACGCCGAGCGTCACCGCCACCGCTGCGAGCGTCGAAAAGCTTCTCCGTGCATCCATATCGAGTATTCGGCGCGGTCAGCTTGTGCGGTTGGGGCTACGCCGCGGCGGCCTTCGTCGACGCGACCAGCTCGGCCAGCTGCACCGCGTTGAGCGCGGCGCCCTTGCGCAGGTTGTCGTTCGAGATGAACAGCGCGAGGCCGCGGCCGCCGGGCACTCCCTCGTCGGCGCGAATGCGGCCCACGAGCGACGGGTCGGCGCCGGCCGCGTCGAGCGGGGTCGGCACGTCCATCAGCTGAACGCCAGGGGCGTCGGCGAGCAACTCGCGGGCCCGCTCGGGCGAGATCGCCCGGGCGAACTCCGCGTTGATCGCCAGCGAGTGGCCGGTGAAGACGGGCACGCGCACGCACAGCCCGCTGACCCGCAGCTCGGGCAGTTCGAGAATCTTGCGCGACTCGTTGCGCAGCTTCTTCTCTTCGTCGGTCTCGCCGAGGCCGTCGTCGACGAAGTTGCCTGCCTGCGGGATCACGTTGAACGCGATCGTCTTCGGAAACTTGTCGCTCGCCGGGAAGTCGACGGCCGAGCCCGAGTGCACGAGCCCCATCGCGTCTTGCGCGACGACGGCGGCGGCCTGCTCGAGCAGCTCTTCGCCGCCGGCGATCCCCGCACCCGACACCGCCTGGTAGGTGCTGACGATGAGGCGCTCGAGGCCGGCCTCGCGGTCGAGCACCTTCAGCACCGGCATCGCGGCCATGGTGGTGCAGTTGGGGTTCGCGATGATGCCCTTCTGCGCCTCGCCGATGGCGTGCGGGTTCACTTCGGCGACGACGAGCGGCACCTCCGGGTCCATGCGCCAGCCCGACGAGTTGTCGATGACGGTGACACCGGCGTCCGCGAACCGCGGAGCCTGCGCCTTGCTCAGCGTCGCCCCCGCGCTGAAGATCGCGATGTCGAGACCCGTGGGGTCGGCGGTCGACGCATCTTCGACGACGATCTCGCGGTCGCCGAACGGGATGCTCGTGCCCGCGCTGCGCGCGCTCGCGAAGAACCGCACCTCCGCGAGGGGGAAGTTGCGATCGAGCAGCAGCTGCCGCACGACGGCGCCGACCTGCCCGGTCGCGCCGACGACACCGAGGCGCACGCCGGCGCTCATCGGCCCGTCCCCGCGTAGACCACGGCTTCGTCGTCGGCGTCGAGGCCGAAGGCGGTGTGCACGACCTGCACGGCGTGATTGAGGATGTCCGCGCGGGTAACGACGGAAATGCGGATTTCCGACGTGGAGATCATCTCCATGTTGATACCCGCCTCCTTCAGCGCGGTAAAGAGCTGCGCGCTGACGCCGGCGCTCGTGCGCATGCCGCCGCCGACGACGGAGAGCTTCCCGATCTGATCGTCGTACTGCAACGACTCGAAGCCGACGTCCTGCTGCTCGGCTCGCAGCGCGGTGAGCACTTTCTCGCCGTCGGCCTTCGGCAGGGTGAACGAGATGTCGGTGCGGCCGGTCGAGGCGAGGGACACGTTCTGCACGATCATGTCGATGTTGGCGCCGGTCTTGGCGACGATCGTGAAGATGTCGGCGGCCATGCCGGGAGTGTCGGGCACGCCCACGACGGTGATCTTCGCCTCGCTGAGGTCGCCGGCGACTCCGGTGATGATCGGTTCTTCCATGGTGTCCTTCTCACTGGGAGGCACGACGAGGGTGCCGGGAAGCGGGGTGAACGACGAGCGCACGTGCAGGGTGACGTTGTGGCGACGCGCGAACTCGACGGCGCGAATGTGCAGCACCTTGGCGCCGGCGGCGGCCAGCTCGAGCATCTCTTCGGTCGAGACGTGGTCGAGCTTGCGGGCGCGCTTCACGACGCGGGGGTCGGCGCTGAACACGCCGTCGACGTCGGTGTAGATCTCGCACACGTCGGCTTCGAGGGCGGCGGCCAGCGCGACGGCGGTCGTGTCGCTGCCACCACGCCCGAGCGTCGTGATGTCTTTACTGTCGCGGTTGAAGCCCTGGAACCCGGCGACGATGGCGATGGCTCCGTCGTCGAGCGCCTCGCGGACTCGCACCGGGGTGACGTCGACGATGCGGGCGGAGCCGTGGCGAGCATCCGTGATCATGCCAGCCTGGCTGCCGGTGTAGGAGCGCGCCTCGAAGCCCATCGACTTGATGGCCATGGCGAGCAGCGCCATGGAGATGCGCTCGCCGGTGGTGAGCAGCATGTCCATCTCCCGAGGGTCGGGCATGGGGGTGACCTCGTGGGCGAGGTCGATGAGCTCGTCGGTGGTGTCGCCCATGGCGCTGACGGCCACGACGACGTCATGGCCGGCTTTGCGGGTCTCGACGATGCGCTTGGCGACGCGCTTGATGCTTTCGGCGTCGGCGACCGACGATCCCCCGAACTTCTGCACGATGAGGGACACGGTGCTCCTGGGGTGGCTGTGCGGGTGGGGCGGGTGCTGCGGGGGCACGGCGACAGTGACGGCCTGGCCGCTCAGTCTACTGGGCGCTCATGCGCGCACATGCATGGATGCACGGCGTCGGCGTGCTCGCAAGGCTCGCCGTGTGGCCGCTAACGCTGAATGGTTCGACGGCCCTCGAACGCGCGACCCAACGTCACCTCGTCGGCGTACTCGAGGTCGCCGCCCACCGGCAGGCCGCTCGCGAGGCGAGAGACGGTGAGCCCGGGCTGCACGAGGAGGCGTGTCAGGTAGGTGGCGGTCGCCTCGCCTTCGAGGTTGGGATCAGTGGCGATGATCACCTCGGTGACCGTGCCGTCGGCGAGGCGCGACAAGAGCTGGCTGATTCGGAGGTCATCGGGGCCGATGCCGTCGATGGGGCTGATCGCTCCGCCCAGCACGTGGTACAAGCCGCGGAATTCGCGGGTGCGCTCGATCGCGACCACGTCTTTCGCCTCTTCGACCACGCAGATCGTGGTGGGGCTGCGGCGCGGGTCGCGGCAGATGGAGCATTGCGCCTCTTCCGCGACATTGCCGCAGATGTCGCAGAAGCGCACCTTCTCGCGGATTTCCGTGAGCAGCGTGGCGAGCTTTGTCACGTCGAACGACTCGGTCTGCAGAATGTGGAAGGCAATTCGCTGGGCCGACTTCGGGCCGATGCCCGGCAAGCGGCCGAATTCGTCGATGAGGTCTTGTATGACGCCGTCGTACATCTTTTATTGCCCCTCAGTCTCGGGTGGTGTCGCTTCGGGCACGACTGTGGGGGTGAGCTGCTCTTCCGCGACGAAACGGGCGCCGAGTATTTCGCGGACAACCGCCTCGCCATAGCGCTGACGGCCCGCCATTTCAGCGGGGTGTGGCACGGATGGCGGCGGGGCTCGCTCCGGCTGCGGCTCGGGTTCGAATTCCGGCTCGGGTTCGTCGTCGACCGGGGGAGGTTCGTCGTCGACCGGTGGAGCGTCGACGGTTGCCGGGGCCGCAGCGCCGGGGATCGCCGCGACTGCCCACTCGGTGACGGGAGCGGTGGACGCCGACGGGGCCGTGGTGGACGGGACGGGGGCCGATGAGGCGACGGGCTGGGAGGTCGGCGTTGCGTCGTCGCGCGGCACCGCCGCTGGGGAAGGCTCCGCGTCGGCGGGCTGCTCGGTAGGTGCCGCCGCGTCGGGACGGGGAGCCCGGGCGGAGTCAACCCGCACGAGGAACTTCACACGCAGCCCCAGCTCGGCAAGAATCGCCTGGCGCACGTGCTCGCTGACCGTCTCGGCCGGGTTGCCGCGCTGCTTGAAGGCCGTCGCGTCGGACTCGTTCGTGAACACGAGCGTGAGCACGTCGTCGTTTAGCTCGGCGGGAAGTGCCGTGTAGACGACCGTCCACGACGACATCTTCTGCTGCTGGATGCGGTCGAGGATTGCCGGCCACGACTGGCGCATGCGGTCGATGTCGACGGGGGCTGCAGCGACTGGTTCGGGGGCGGGCTGTGCCACGGGCTCGGATGCGAGGGCGTCAGCCGGCGCGGCCGCGGGTTCGGCGGCCGCTGTCGCCGCTGCCGCGGGGGCGGGCGTCGGGGCAGCCGCCGGCGCAGGCGCGGGCGCTGCCGCTCGGGCCGGGGCAGGAGCTGCTGCCGCAGCGGGCGCGCCGGCGGCGGGGGCCGGGCCCTCAACGCCGACGCGGCGCTCGAGGACCTCGACGCGGGCGAGGGCGCCGCGGGCGGGCTCGTCGGCGGCGGGCACCAGCAGGCGTGCCGTCATGAGCTCGAGGTGCAGGCGGGGCGACGTCGCCCCCGTCATCTCGGTGAGGGCGCGGTTGACGATGTCGGCGGCACGGCTGAGCTGGGCCGGGCCGAAGTGGGCGGCCTGGGTGTGCATGCGCTCGAGGTCGTCCTGCGGAATGCCGCGCAGCACGCTCGATGCCCCGTCGCTCGTCGCCTGAACGACGATGAGGTCGCGCAGCCGCTCGAGCAGGTCGTCGACGAAGCGGCGCGGATCTTGACCCGTCTGGATGACGCGATCGACCGCTTGGAACGCGCCAGCGGCATCCTGCATAGCGAGGGCAGTGACCACGTCGTCGAGGAGGGCTCCGTGGGTGTAGCCGAGCAGGGCGACCGCGCGCTCGTAGGTGACCGTGTCGGCGTCGCTGCCGGCGATCAGCTGGTCAAGCAGCGACAGGGTGTCACGCACTGAGCCTCCGCCGGCGCGCACCACCAGCGGCATGACGCCCGGCTCGATAGTGACGTTCTCGCTCGCCGCCAACTGCTCGACGTACTCGAGCAACTGCGCGGGCGGCACCAGGCGGAACGGGTAGTGGTGCGTGCGCGAGCGAATCGTGCCGATGACCTTCTCGGGCTCGGTCGTGGCGAAGATGAACTTCACGTGCGGCGGCGGCTCTTCGACGATCTTCAGCAGCGCGTTGAAGCCCTGAGGGGTCACCATGTGCGCCTCGTCGAGGATGAAGATCTTGAAGCGGTCGCGGGCCGGGGCGAACACGGCGCGCTCGCGCAGGTCGCGGGCATCGTCGACCCCGTTGTGACTCGCCGCGTCGATCTCTACCACGTCGAGCGAGCCGCCGCCCTGCCGGCTCAGCTCGACACAGCTCGGGCAGGTGCCGCACGGGGTGTCGGTCGGGCCTTCGGCGCAGTTCAGGCAGCGCGCCAGAATACGGGCGCTCGTCGTCTTGCCGCAGCCGCGCGGGCCACTGAACAGATACGCGTGGTTGACGCGGTCGCCGCGCAGTGCCGCCATCAGCGGATCGGTAACGTGCGCCTGCCCGATCAGCTCGGCGAACGACTCGGGTCGGTAGCGGCGATACAGGGCGGTGGACACGGCTCAAGCGTAGTCGCGAGCACCGACCACCGAATCGAGGATGTCGTCGAGGGTGCGGGTCGCCCGCCAGCCCAGCGTCTCAGCGATGCGGGCGGGGTCGGCGATTACCTCGGCCGGGTCACCCGGGCGGCGCGGCTCGACCACCGCGGCAGGTACGGGGGGCGTGTCGGAGCCGGTACCGATGCCAGCATTCGGCCAGCGGGCGCGCAGGCCCTCGACCACCTGGCGCACGCTGCTGCCCGTGCCCGTGCCTACGTTGAATACTTGGTAGGTGGAGGCGGGAGCGTCGGTGAGCGCGTCGAGTGCAGACAGGTGCGCCTCGGCCAGATCCAGAACGTGGATGAAGTCGCGCACGCACGTGCCGTCGACCGTCCCGTAGTCGTCACCAAAGATGCGAGGGGCGTCACCCGCGGCGAGCCGCTCCATCACCATGGGCACGAGATTCAGCACCGCCGTGTCGGCAAGCTCCGGCCAGCCGGCACCCGCCACGTTGAAATACCGCAGACTCGTCGCCTTCAGGCCCGTCGCGCGGGCGACGTCAGCCGTCAGCCACTCCCCCGCCAGCTTCGAAGCGCCGTACGGGTTGACCGGCAGGCACGGAGCGTCCTCCGTGACGTGACCCGATGCATCCCCATACACGGCCGCCGAACTGGAGAAAAGGAAACGCTCGATACCGACCGACTCGCACGCCCGGAGAACCGCGGCAAGACCGGCGACGTTGTCGTTCCAGTACATGAGCGGCTTCGCCACGGACTCGGGCACCTGCTTGCGGCCCGCGAAGTGAATCATCGCCTCGGTACCGTGCTCACGGGCGAAGTCAGCAATCGCCTCAGCGGCCCCGGGCGAGGCCAGCGTCAGCTCGAGCTGCGCAAACTCGGCGACCCGCTCACGGATGCCCGTCACGAAGTCGTCGACCACGACCACCGTGTCGCCCCGGTCGCGCATCAGCCGACACACGTGCGCGCCGACATAGCCCGAGCCGCCGGTAACCAAAACGCGCATGCCTCTATCGTGCCGGATTGCTCGAGTTCCTGCGGGCCAGCGGATCAGCGGGGTCACATAACGTGGTGCGAAGTTCCTATGGATGTGCAAATTTCTTGGATTTCCCCGAGACTATTCACACGAGCGAGAATTTCCTGCACCGCAAAGCCGCTTTTCGCTAGTGTGTGCGCCATGGCACACAAAATTGTTCTCGTCGACGACCTCGACGGTACCGAACTGGGCGATAACGCCGTCACCACGCGCTTTTCTCTGAACGGCGCTCACTACGAAATCGATTTGAACGAATCGAATCAACAGAAGTTGGCCGACGCGCTCGCCCCGTTTGTTGCGGCCGGCCGTCGCGCGAGCGCTGGCGCTGCATCCGGCCGTTCTGGCGCGGCAAAGAAGCGCGGAGGCGCGAAGAGCAATACGTCCGCAATTCGCGAATGGGCGAATGCCAACGGCCACACGGTCGGCGACCGCGGCCGAATTCCCGCGAACATTGTTGAGGCGTACGAAGCGGCGACCGGAAAATAGTCGCCGTGCGAGCATCCGCTCGCATTAGACATTCTGTGGATGATCGGGGCTGGGCCCGTCTCGTTGAGGCGGCACCCAGCCCCGACTGTTTGTGTGGAGAGCATGAAAATCGCCATTGCCGGAGGACATGGACAGATCGCGCGACACCTCTCGCGCCTGCTCAGCGCGGGCGGTCACGAGCCGTGGGCGCTGATCCGCAACGCTGACCACACCAGTGACGTCGAGAGCGACGGGGCACGGGCGATCGTCGTCGACCTCGAGCACGACGGGGATGACGCCGTCGCCGAAGCCATCACCGGGGCCGACGCCGTCGTGTTCGCCGCCGGAGCCGGCGAGGGCAGCGGCGCCGCGCGCAAGCTCACCCTCGACCGCGACGGAGCCATCCTGCTGGCCGACGCCGCCGTGCAGGCGGGCGTGCGGCGCTACGTGATGGTGTCGGCCCGACGAGCAGACTCGTTCGACCCCGACTCGGACGACGTGTTTCAGGTGTACCTGCGTGCCAAGAGCGAGGCCGACGCCGCCGTGCGCGGCAATGAGAATCTCGACTGGACGATCGTGCGCCCCGGCGGGCTCACCAACGACGACGGCACGGGGCAGGTACTTGTCGGCGACGACGTGTCAGGGACGATCCCCCGGGCCGACGTTGCGGCCGTCCTCTACGAGCTGCTGGTGAGCGGCGGTGGGGTCGGCGCACAGTTCGAGCTGGTGTCCGGAGACGCGCCGGTCGCGGAGGTCGTTGCCGAGCTGTAAGCGGGTTGTAGGCGGGGTTGCAGGTGTGCAGACGGACGGGATCTCGCGACTGAGCACGACTGGCTGAGGCACCTCGCCGGAAACTCACCCCGACCCGCACGCGACTACTCCGGTGTAGGAGTTCCTACACCGGAGTAGTCGCCGGAAAGGGGTCATGCTTTCGGGGTGGCTCAGCGAGTAGCGCGGTTCACGGCACGCGGCTCACGGCACGCGGGAAGCCACAAGCGTGACGCAAGGTGTTGCCTGCCGAAGCGGAGCACAAGCCGGCCGCTCAACCGGCAACGAGCTCTGCCGTCTGGCGCGCGATCGCCAACTCTTCGTTCGTCGGCACCACGAGCACCTTCGGGCCCTCGAGGGCCGGCGAGATGATGCGGGCGTTCTTCGCCGCGCGCTCGTTCAAGAATCGGTCGACGCGGATACCGAGGTGGTCGAGGCCGGCAAGGGCGCGAGCGCGCAGGCCCGGCGCGTTCTCGCCCACCCCCGCCGTGAACACCACCGCGTCGAGGCCGCCGAGCTGGGCCAGGTAGCCGCCGACGTAGTGGCGGATGCGGTGCGCCCACACGGCGAGCGCCGCCTCGGCGAGCTCGTCGCCGGCGGCCGCCGCATCCGTGACGTCGCGCATATCGCTGCGGCCCGCGAGCCCCAGCAGCCCGCTGCGCTTGTTCAGCAGCGCGTCGATCTCGTCGACGCTCAACCCGGCCACGCGGTGCAGGTGCACGAGCACGGCCGGGTCGAGGTCACCCGACCGCGTGCCCATCACGAGGCCCTGCAACGGGGTCAGCCCCATCGACGTGTCGATCGAACGCCCGCCGTCGACCGCCGTCACGCTCGCGCCGTTGCCGAGGTGCAAGACGATCAGCTTCAGCTCTTCCAGCGGGCGGCCCAGCACCCCCGCGGCCTGCCCGGCTACGAACTGGTGACTCGTGCCGTGGAAGCCGTACTTGCGCACACCGTAGCGGTCGGCGAGCGTGCGGTCGATCGCGTACGTGTAGGCCTCCGGAGGCATCGACTGGTGGAACGCCGTGTCGAACACCGCCACGTGCGGCACATCGGGCAGCACCGTCCGCGCCGCGATCACTCCCGCCAGATTCGCGGGATTGTGCAGGGGCGCCAGCGCGCTCAACTCGTCGATCGCCGCGACCACCGCGTCGTCGATCAGCGTCGGCGCCGTGAAACGCGCGCCGCCGTGCACGACCCGATGACCGACCGCGGCGATCTGCGCATCGTCGCCGAGAGCATCCAGCACCTGACGCATGCCGGTCGTGTGGTCGGGGGCGTCGCCGCCCTCCTCGCCGATGCGCTCGAGAGTGCCGGCGAGCACGCGCTCGCCGGATGCCGTGTCGATGAGTTGGTACTTGATCGAGCTCGACCCGGAGTTGACGACGAAGACGCGCATTACGCCTCGCCTTCGTCGGCCGCCGCGTTCTCGACGCCCGACTCGGCCGCGGCCGCCGCGTCGTCACGACTGATCACCGGAATCGCCGTCGTCGCCGGCGGCGGCGTGCGCTGTGCCTGAATCGCCGTAATCGCGACCGTATTCACGATGTCCTGCACCAGGGCCCCGCGCGACAGGTCGTTGACCGGCTTGCGCAAGCCCTGCAGCACCGGCCCGATCGCGACGGCGCCCGCCGAGCGCTGCACCGCCTTGTAGGTGTTGTTGCCGGTGTTCAGGTCGGGGAACACGAACACCGTCGCACGGCCCGCGACCGGCGAATCGGGCATCTTCGTCGCCGCCACGCTCGGCTCGGCCGCCGCGTCGTATTGAATCGGTCCCTCGACGAGCAACTGCGGCTCCCGCTCACGCACGAACGCCGTCGCGGCCCGCACCTTCTCAACGTCGTCGCCCGAGCCCGACTCCCCCGTCGAATACGACAGCATCGCCACGCGCGGCTCGATCGCGAACTGCTGCGCCGTCGCCGCACTCGAAATCGCGATGTCGGCCAGCTGCTCGGCCGTCGGGTCGGGCACCACCGCGCAGTCGCCGTAGACGAGCACGCGGTCGGCCAGGCACATCAGGAACACGCTCGACACGACGCTGACGCCCGGGTCGGTCTTGATGATCTCGAAGCTCGGGCGAATCGTGTGCGCGGTCGTGTGCGCGGCCCCGCTCACCATGCCGTCGGCGAGCCCCATGTGCACCATCATCGTGCCGAAGTAGCTGACGTCGGTCACCACGTCGCGGGCGAACTCGACCGTCACACCCTTGTGGGCGCGCAGCCGCGCGTACTCCACCGCGAACTGTTCGCGCAGTTCCGTGTCGAACGGGCTCAGAATCTCGGCCGCCTCAAGATCGAGGCCGAGCTCGGCGGCGCGCGCACGAACATCCACCTCGTCGCCCAGAATCGTGATGTCGCAGACCGACCGCTTCAGCAGCGTGGCGGCCGCGCGCAGCACGCGGTCGTCGCTGCCCTCGGGCAAGACAATGCGCTTGCGCTCGCTGCGGGCCCGCTCGAGCAGGTCGTACTCGAACATCAGCGGAGTCACGACGTCGCTGCGGCTCACGTCGGCGCGGTCGAGCAGCGTCTCGGCGTCGAAGTGCTTCTCGAACAGCGCGAGCGCCGTGTCGTACTTGCGCTGCGAGTCGGCGGCCAGGCGCCCGCGGCTCTCGGTGATGCGCAGCACCGTGTCGTACGTGCCGTACGGCGTGCGGATGATCGGCAGCGTCGGGTCGAGCCCGTCGATCAGCGACTGCACGCTGTCGGGCGTCTCAAAACCGCCATACAGGATGATCGCCGCAATACTCGGAAACGTCTCACTCGCGTGTGCCATCAGCACCGCCAAGAGCACCTCGCTGCGGTCGCCCGGAACGAGCACCACCGCGCCCTCGGTGAGGCGGGGCAGCACGTTCTCCATGCTCATGCCGGCGACAACGGCGCCCAGCACCTCGCGCTGGAGGAGAGCCTCCTCGCCGCGCTCGAGTTCGCCGTCGCAGGAGGCCATGACGGCGGCGACGGTCGGGGCGATCAGGTACCGGTCTTCTGGAATCGCGCCCACCACCGCGTCGGGGGCGAGCGTTGCGAGCTCGGCGCAGATGTCGTCGAGCCGCTCGGCGTCGGCGCGGTTCGCCACCACCGCGAGAAGGGTTGCGTGTTCGTGGGCGAGCTCGGCGACGGCCGCCTCGGCCGCGCGGCGCACCTCGTCGGGGGTGCGCGGGCCCGACTCGGCGAGGCCCCGCCCGCCGCTGGCGCCGGACGCGCGGCCGCCGATCACCAAGACGACCGGGGCGCCCAGGTTCGCGGCGATGCGGGCGTTGACGGTGAACTCGGTCGGAGTCGAGACGTCGGTGTAGTCGGAGCCGACGATCACCACGGCGTCGCACTGCCGTTCGACCGCGCGGTAGCGCTCGACGATCGTCGCGAGCGCCGCCTCAGGGTCGGTGTGCACCTGGTCGTAGCTGACACCAATGCACTCGTCGTAGTCGAGGTCGACACCGTCGTGGGCGAGCAGGGTCTCGAGCACGTAGTCGCGCTCGCCCTCGCCGCTCGCGCCAATCACGCCCGACGCGCGGGCCGCAGCCCTCTCGGGGCTGACCCGCGCGATGGGCCGGAACACCCCCACCCTCTGCACGCGGCTCGAGAGCGCGTTCAGCACCCCGAGCGCCACGGTCGACTTACCCGAGTTGCCCTCGGCGGACGTGATGTACAGGTTGCGTGCCATTGACTCCCAGCCTACGAAGCGCTGCTGGGTGGTGACTCCGAGCGGTCCGCCCCGATCACGCGCGCGATCGCCCCGAGCAGCGCCTCGGTCGTGAACGGCTTGCTCAGGATGCGCGCGGGCCGGGCGGACCCCCATCGCGTCGGGTCGACGGGCACGTCAAGCCCGCTCGCCGCGATCACCGGAATGTGGGGGAATCGGGAGGCGAGCTCAGCGTTCAGCGCCGCCCCGTCCATCTCGGGCATCATCACGTCGGTGAATACGAGGGCGATGTCGTCGGCGTGACGATCGACCAGGGTCAACGCCTCACGGCCGTTGGCCGCCTCGATCGACTCGAAGCCGTGCGCGCGCAGCATTGCCCGCACCGCCGAACGCACCGCCGCCTCGTCATCGACGACGAGTACCAGCTCGCCGTTTCCGTGGAGGTCACGGGCCCCCGCCGCGTCGACTCCGCCCACGACGCGAGAGCCGCGGGCGAACGGCAGTAGCACTGTGACAGTCGACCCGAGGTCGGGCGTCGAATCGACGGTGACCGCTCCCCCGTGACCGCGCACGATCGCGAGGCTGCTCGCGAGGCCGAGACCCGTGCCCTTCCCCTGTTCCTTCGTCGTGAAGAACGGTTCGAAGGCGCGCTCGCGGGTGTCAGCATCCATGCCGATGCCCGTGTCGGCGACCGACAGGGCGACGAACTCGCCCGGGGCGATCGCCAGCGTCGACGCCGCATCGCCGGTCAGCTCGACCTGACTCGCCCGAACGGTGATGCGCCCTCCGTCGGGCATCGCGTCGCGTGCGTTCGTCACGAGGTTCATCAGCACCTGCAGCACCTGCGTGCGGTCACCCACGACGACGAGACCGTCGTCGGCGCCGCAGACGCACTCGATCGACTTGGGCAGCACCTGCGCGGCGAACGTGTACACCTCGTCCACCACCTCGCGCACGTCGAAGGCCGCCCGCAAACCCTCCACGCCGCGCGCGAAGGTCAGCACCTGACGGATCATGTGGGCGCCGCGCACGATGCTCGCCTCCATCGTCTCGAGCATGCGCGCGTGGTCGGGGTTCGACTGCTGCTGGCGCAGCAACTGCGTCGACATCAGCAGCGGGGTCAACACGTTGTTGAGATCGTGGGCGATGCCGCCCGCGAGCGTGCCGAGGCTCTCCATGCGTTGAGCCCTCGCCTGCTGCTCGCGCTCGCGCCGCTGCGCCGTCACGTCGGAATTGACGGCGAAAAACTTCACCGGCCGGCCCGCCTCGTCGCGCACCGCCTGCCAGCGGCACTGGATGATCACCTCGCGGCCGTCCTTCGTGCGCTGCACGAGTTCGCCGCTCCAGCGTCCATCACGCAGCAGCTCGGCAGCCGGGCCCGCGAACACGGCCGGGTCGCTGTACAGCAGCTCACCCGCCTGTCGGCCGATCGCTTCCTCGCGACTCCAGCCGTAGATCTGCTCGGCCCCCTGATTCCAGTAGGTGATCACGTAGTCGAGGTCCTCCATGATCATCGCCTCGTTCGACGCGTCGAGCAGCGACGCCAACCCCTCCGCCTCCGTCAGTAGGCGCTGCAGTTCGCGGCTGCGCTCCTCCTCTACCGTGACGTCGCGGAAGTACACGGCGAGTCCCGACCTCGTTGGGTACGCGATCGACTCGAACCACCGCCCCGTCGGCCGATACAGATCGCGGATGCTCACCCGCCGCTTCTCGGACATCGCCCGTCGATACTACTCCCCGAACACCGACTCGTACGAGCCGTCCAAGACATCCCAGATCACCGAGCCGAGCAAGGCGTCGGCTGAGAAGTTCAGGACGCGTTCCGCCGCCGGATTCACGTAGGTGTACCGGAACTCGTCGTCGAAGAAGGCGAAACCGTCGTCGACCTGGTCGAGGGTGGACCGCAACGCGTCCTCAGCCGCGATCCGCTCCTCCCGTTCGCGCATGATGCCCGACAGGTCGACGAGCGCCCCCTGAATGCGCACGATGCGTCCCTGCGCATCCCGAACCGCCTCGCCCACCGCGCGGACCGGAATCAGCTCGCCCGAGGGAGTGCGGACAACCGCCTCCACGTCGAAGGGCACACCGTCGGCGATGCACCGCTCGACCGCCGCGACGATCTGCTCGCGGAAAGGCGGGATGTACAGGTCAACGGAGTCGTCGTACGACGGCGCGCCCGACTCGGCGTCGAGGCCGAAGATGGAGAACAACTCGCGGGTCCAGTACTGCTCGCGCGTGTCGGCGTCGAGCGACCAGCCGGCGAAGCCCGCGAGACGGCCGGCGAACTGCAGCAGCTCGAGATCACGGGTCGCGGTGTCGCCCGTGGGCGCGCTCGACCGGGGGAGTTGCTCCCACGACTGGTCAGCCATGCGGGTCCTCCTCGACCGGGGCTCCAGCATAGAGCCGCGCCGTGGCACAAAAAAGGACCCCTCGCGCACCCGCCAGAGCCCGGTTACCCTTGCTGCGTTTCCGCCCTGGGGGAGTTGGCCTGGATGGCGCCACGCGAGGAGCCGCCCCCCACTTTACCGGTAGTATCGCCGGGTCGGGTTCGCGCGCTCATTCCGAGTGTGATGTGCGGGCGCGGCACCTGGAGGATTCGCCTAGTGGCCTATGGCGCACGCTTGGAAAGCGTGTTGGGTGCAAGCCCTCAGGGGTTCGAATCCCCTATCCTCCGCCAAAGCCTCGTGAAACGGTAGCGCGCACGACAGAATGATGCGCGTGAGCGACGAACGAGCATCCGAGGTTTCTGACGCGAGCGGCGATGTCGCGGAAGCGACCGCGCCGGTGCGCGATGCTCGACCGAAATGGATGACCGGAATCCTCGCGAGCGGGCCGTTCCGCTTCGGGTTTGTCACCACCCTTGGCGTGCTGCTCGCGCTGCTGCTCGGCGCGGCGATCGTGTCGCTCAGCTACGCCATCACGCTCATCTTCCTGGCAATCTTCATCAGCCTCGGCCTGTACCCCGTGGTGACGCGGCTGCAGAACCGTGGGGTGTCGAAGACGGGCGCGATCCTCATCGTGCTGGCCGGGTTCATCGGCATCGTCGTCGCCATGGTGCTGCTCATCACCCCCATCGTGATCGAGCAGGCCACCGAACTGATCACCACGGTGCCGCAGTACCTGACCGACATTGAGAACCAGACGTGGTTCGTGAACCTCGACACCGACTTCGGTGGCGCGTTGACGACGCTGCTCGCCTTGCTCAACGACGCCATCGCCGACCCCAACACGTGGGTGGTCGTGGGCGGCGGCGCTCTCGCCATCGGAGCGTCGATCGTGAATGGCCTCTTCGGCATCATCTTCGTCGTCGTCATGACCCTGTACTTCGTTGCGTCGCTCGACCAGATGAAGGGGGCGCTTTACGAGCTGGTGCCCGCCTCGCAGCGCCGCGGATTCCGCGAGTTGGCAGAGGAGATCTTCGACTCGATCGGCAAGTACCTCATCGGGCAGATCGTGCTGGCCGCGCTGAACGCGACGTTCTCGTTCATCCTGCTGACGATTCTCGGCGTGCGGTACGCGGTCGTCTTGGCGTTCCTCGCGCTGTTCATCACGCTGATCCCGATCATCGGGCCGGTCATCAGCACGACCCTCATGACCGTGGTCGTGCTGTTCGAGTCGCCGGTTAGCGCCCTCATCGTCGCCATCGTGATGATCGTCTCCATGCAGGTCGAGTCGTACGTGCTGACGCCGCGCATCATCGGCAAGGCGATCAGCATTCCGTCGGCGCTCGTCCTGATTGCGGCATTCATTGGCGCCACGCTCTTGGGGCTGCTCGGCGCGCTCGTCGCGGCGCCACTCGTCGCGTCGATCCTCCTGATCCTCAAGAAGGTGATCGTGCCGCGGCAGAACCTGCGGTGAGAAGGGGGCCGCTCGGGAAGAGGGCGCTTCGTGAGGAGTGCGCCTCCTGAGGAGTGCGCCTCGTGAGGAGTGCGCCTCGTGATGCGCTCACCGCGACACGGCCACGGGAAGTGCGCAACCTTTGCCGCGACTGCTCCGGTGTAGGAATTCCTACAGCGGAGCAGTCGCTGGCGGGGCGGGCAGGAATCCCGGCAGCACGCGCACCAGCACCGCAATACCGGCGAGTTCGACCAGCGTTTGCGTCACCACCACGACCGCGACGACCCCCGCGCCCTCGGGCACCGCGAGCGCGATCGGCAGCACGACAAACGAGTTGCGGGTCGCGAGGCTCATCACGAGCGTGCGACCGACGGTGTGCGGCAGCCGCGCCACGCGCGCCGCGGCCACCCCCAGCACCACCGCCGCGACCAGATAGAGGAGGAACACTCCGACGAGCAGCGGCACCAGCGGGGTCGCATCGAGCACCGCGGGCACCTCCGACGCCGCGACCAGCAGCAGCACGACCGCGAGCAGGGGCACCGGCAGACGGGCGGCCGTGCTCAACGCACGAGAGGCCGCCGTCACGGCGAGGGAGGCCGAGCGGGGGGCAGGCGAGGAGGCTGAGCAAGACGCAACGAGCTGCGCGCCGGCGGCGAGCACGAGAGGCAGCACGAGCACGACGAGCACCGTCACGACAACCTGCTCGACGTCGATGAGCGCGCCGACGTCGGCACCGGCGGCACCACCCGCGATCAGCCACACGTACACCGGCAGCAGCGCCAACTGCACGATCAGCGACACTGGGGCGAACGCCACCGCTCGCGCCGTATCGCCGCCCGCCAGCTGCGTGAACGTCAGAAACCAGTCGGTGCACGGCACCACCAGCACCAGCAAGACGCCGAGCACCACCAACGCGCCGTCCACCCCGGCCACCTCCGCGGGCACGAGCAGCACCAACCCGGCAACGAGCAGCGGAACCAGCACGAAGTTCGCGACGAGCGCTGTCAGCAGGAAACGCGCATCCCGAAACGCGATAGGGATGCTCGCCAGCGGCACCAGCAGAAACGTCACGAACAACAACACGGCGAGCGCCGGCAGAACCGCCACCCCCACCGCCGCACCCGCTGCGGGGGCAAGGACGCCGAGGGCGAGGCCGGCCGCGATCGCCGCCAGGTAGACAAGGACCTGCAGGCGCTCGAGCCGAGACGGGCTGGTCACGGGCGGCAGGGCGGTCATGAGCGGCGAAGTGGTCGGGCCGACGCTCGGGAGCGGGCCGCGTCGGTCGTGCTCGCGCGCGCCGACGCCCGGTCGAGCGCCCGGCGCCGCCCCACGCCCCACGCGAGGAACCCGACGGCGAGACCGAGCGACACCAGCCCAAACGTCAGCGAGCCCCAGGCGATGATGAGCGGCACCGAGAACGCCGTGATGAGACCGCCGCCGAGGAACGGCTCGTAGCCGAGCTGCTTGTAGCCGTACGCGTTCGCAGCATTCGTGCGGCGCTGGGGGTCGACCATGTCGGCCAGCACGAACCCCGTGGCCACGTTGCCCTGCGACTGCCCGAAGTCGGCGATGGCGTGCTCGAACCAGTCGCGGCCGTGAATGCGCGGGCCGAAGAACAGCAGGGCGGTGACGCTCCAGGCGACGGCGATCACCGTAAACACGATCAGCACCGGCACGTTCGCGCCGAGGGTGGCGAGGCTCATCGTGCCGATCGCGGTGGCGATGAGCACGTCGAGGCTGATCGCCGAGATGCCGTTGACGCTGCGCTTCTCAATGAAGTGGTCCTGCTTGATCGCCGTCGCGGCGAGCTGCACGAGGTAGCCGCCGATCACCGCGAACGGAAAGAGCGGGAAGTTGTCAAACACGTCCGACCCGAACAGGTTCGCAACGAAGCGGAATGCCTCCAACAGGCCGATCGCGGCGGCGATGGCGAGCGCGATACACATGAGGGCGACCGTCACCGGGCCCATGCCACGGTTGTCGGGCTCTGCGTCGCGCTCACCCGGGTCGACGCCCGCGTTGTTCAGGTCGTGCGCCTCTTTACCCGTCAACGGGGTCGTGCGGGCGAGTTGAATTCTGGGGTTCTTCACCGCCCAGCGCACGAGCAGCGAGCCAAAGACGATGCCCGTCACCATCGAGATGGTCGCAAGCCCCAGGCCGAGGTCAATGAGATCGCTCGCGCCAGCCTCTGCGAGCAGCGGACCCATGCCCGCGATCGTGCCGTGGCCGCCCGCGAACGACATCTCGATGATTGATCCGGCGAAGTCGGTCACGCCGAAGAAGGGTGTCAAGATGAGCGCGACCGCAAGCGCCCCGAGCGCGAACTGGCCGAAAGACAACGCGCTACCGAAGATCACGTGCGGCGCCGAGGCTCTCCAGATCTGCGCGGGCTTCGGCAGCTTCTTGCCGAGCATCACCGCCGCGAACACGACGTTGATCAAGAGCCCGGGCAGCGTTGCCCAAATCGCCAGCACCTCGCCCGGGATCGCTCCGTCAGTGTCCGTCCACACCCCGAGTATCTGCGGCCCGATCAGCAAAATCACGAAGCCCGCGATCACCGACGTCGGGATGAACAGGGAAGCGAACAGCGGAACGTAGCGTCTGACGATGGTCGCCAGCAACAGCACGATGCCGAGCACCACGATCGAGAAGCCGGCCCACTGCGCGTCGCTCAGGTCGAAGCTCATGTCCTCTAGTCAACCAGGGCCGCGGTCAACGGCTCCTGGGGCGCCGCTCGGGGCGCGCTCATGTTGCCCTGCGTGACGTTCAGTCACCGCACGCTACGGCCCATGAACCGCTGTTTCCACGCGTGACGGTGACGCTTCCGGATTCGATTCCGGCCTGCCATAACTGACGGACACAGCCACCGCTTCACCCCAGGAAGGAACCACCATGTCCACCCCAGACACACCACAGCAGAGCGACCTGCGGGCGACGCTCGACGAGCGCTCGGCCGGCCGTCGCCGCGTCGGCTTCATCGCCGGCGGGATCGCCGCTGCCGGCCTTCTCGCCGCGGGAGTCGTGTTCGCGGCCTCAGCACTCGGCGGAAACACCGCCGGCGCCGAGGGCGCCGCAGCACCGGAAGACACCCCGAGCGAGCCCCTAACCGTCCGCATCGCCACGAGCCAGGACTCCGACTTCCAGACGGCAATCGCCGAGGTCGCCCGCGAGAAGGGTCTGATCGTCGAGTGGGTGAACCTCTCGGACTGGGTGCTGCCGAACACTGAGCTCGCCGCCGGTTCCGTCGACGCCAACGCCTTCCAGCACATCCTGTATCTCAGCAACTTCAACGTGCAGAACGATGAAGACCTCACGCCGGTCTTCTCGACCGTCATCACGCAGTGGGGGATCTTCTCGGCCACGCTCGACAGCCTCGACGAATTGGAAGCTGGCGCACGCATTGCGATTCCCGACGACCCGTCGAACGGCGGTCGCGCCCTGTTCATCCTCGAGGCCGCCGGTCTTCTCGAGATCGCCGATGACTCGGGAGAGTTCCCGACGCTCGACGACGTCACCAGCAACCCGCTGAACCTCGAACTCGTGGCCATTCAGGCGACGACGATCCCGCAGCAGTTCGATGACCCGAGCCTGTCAGCCGTCGTCGTCGGAACCGCGTACTTCGACCCGTCGCAGAACATCACGAGTGAGGACGCGCTCTACCTCGACAACTCGCTCGATGAGGCGAACCTGCCCTACATCAACGTGATCGCCACGCGTGACGAGAACAAGGATGACCCGGCCTGGGAGATCCTCCGCGAGGCGTACGCCGACCCGCGAGTCGCCGAGGCGCTGCAGGTCGAGAGTGCCGGGGCGACGACGCTCGTCCAGGTGCCCACCGAAACCCTGCGCTCGAAGCTCGCGGACCTCGAAGAGCTCGCCCGCGCGAACCTGTAACGGCAGGATCCGCGTACCGATGACGAGCATCCTCATCCGTGGCCGGGAGACCTCAGGTCTCCCGGCCACGGCCACCGTAAAGGCACCCCCCGTGACCACAGCAATCGAGTTCCGCGACGTGTCGAAAACCTTCGTGACCCGTCGCACGTCTTTCGCAGCACTGACGAACGTGTCGCTCAGTATCCCCCGCGGCGACATCTTCGGAATCGTGGGCTACTCGGGAGCCGGCAAGTCGACGCTCTTGCGCACCGTGAACGCTCTCGAACGCCCCACCTCGGGAAGCGTGTACGTGAACGGCCACGAGATCTCTGCCCTGCGCGGCCGCGCGCTCTACCAGGCTCGCCAGCGCATCGGGATGATCTTCCAGCAGTTCAACCTCCTGCACTCGCGCACCGTCTTCGCGAACATCGCGTACCCGCTCGCGCTCGCCGGCGTGGCCAAACCCGAGATCGTCGACCGGGTGGAGGAACTGCTCGAGTTCGTCGGGCTCTCCGACAAGGCGTTCGCCTACCCGTCGCGACTCTCCGGAGGCCAGAAGCAACGCGTGGGAATCGCGCGTGCACTGGCGAACCGGCCAGACGTGCTCATTTCCGACGAGGCGACGAGCGCTCTCGACCCCGACACAACCGCGGAGGTTCTGGAGCTGTTGAAGCGCACCAATGCCGAATACGGCATCACGATCGCGCTCGTCACGCACGAGATAGACGTCGTCCGGTCCATCGCCGACCGCGTCGCCGTCATGGAGCGTGGCGAAGTCGTGGAGCACGGATCGGCGTACCGCGTGTTTTCCCGGCCCGAGCATCCGACGACGCGCCGATTCGTCTCGTCCGTGCTTCAGCACGTGCCGAGTGAGGAAACCCTCGACCGGATACGCCGGACCCACTCCGGCCGTCTCGTGCAGATTAATATTGACAACCCCGACGCGAGCGACCCCTACCTCTCACGCATCTCACGCGAGCACGGCGTTGACGCGACCGTTGTGTTCGGCGGAGTCAGTGAGATCGCGGCGAAACTGTTCGGAAGCTTGATCGTCGAGCTTTCGGGCGACGACCGTGCCGTGGATGCGGCGATTCGCGACCTGGCGCGCACCGTTTCCGTGACGGAGGTGCCGCGTGGGTGAGGCATACTTCGACGCGCTCATCCCCCGCATCTGGCAGGCGCTCGCTGAGACCGGGCTGATGGTCAGTGTGTCGTTCCTGCTGGCCGGAATCCTCGGCGTCGGGCTCGGCCTGCTCCTGTACGCGTCGAGGCCCGGCAACCTGCTCGAGAATCGGGTCGTGTTCGGCGTCCTGAATGCCGTCATCAACATCATCCGACCCGTGCCGTTCCTGATCGTGGCGGTGTCGATCATCCCGTTCACCCGACTCATCGTGGGAACAAGCATCGGGCCGCTCGCAGCGACAGTGCCGCTCGTCCTCGTCGCCAGTGTGGCGATCGCGCGCATCTCGGAGTCGAATCTCGTTGCGGTGGATCCGGGTGCGGTCGAAGCGGGGGCGGCCATGGGTGCAAGCCCCGCGCGGGTGCTCTTCACCATCGTGATCCCCGAGGCGCTTGGCCCACTCGTGCTCGGGCTGACCTATATCTTCGTCGCGCTCGTCGATGCGACCGCCGTTGCGGGCGTCGTTGGAGGCGGCGGTTTGGGACACCTCGCCATCACCTACGGCTATCAGCGTTTCGACTGGTTCGTCGTCGGCATCATCGTGCTCATCCTGATCGTGCTCGTGCAGTCGGCGCAGTTGCTCGGAAATTGGATCTCGCGCCGGGTGATGCACGCATGACCCGCACCACGACCACCGACCTGGCGGCGACACTCGCGGCACTGCGCGACGCACAGCCCGAACGCGAACGCGAACGCCGCCTTCTCCACCACGAAGTTCGGGCGCTCGCCGATGCAGGGTTCGGCAGTCTCCGTGTACCCACCGAGTTCGGCGGCGCGGGGTCCAGCCTTCGCCAGGTGATCGCGCACCAGATCGACATCGCTCGTGCCGACGCCAGCCTCGGGCACCTGTGGCGGGGGCACATCGCCTTCGTCGAGAAGCTCCGCTACCGCGGGATCGATGTCGCCCGCTGGTACCCGCGCCTCGTCGCGGGCGATGTGATCGGCAACGCCCAGTCCGAGCGCCACGACACGGCACGGCTCGATACGGTGCTCACCCGACAGGGCTCGACCCTCACCCTGACCGGCACGAAGTACTACACGACGGGCAGCATCTACGCTGACTGGATTCATCTCGCGGCCCTCGACGGTGACGAACGCGTCGCGGTGACAGTCGCCGCAGCCCAAGACGGCGTCGAGTCCGTCGACGACTGGGACGGCTTCGGTCAGTTGTTGACAGGCAGCGGAACAACCCGCTTCGAAAACGCCGTCGTTGACAACGACGAGGTGCACCGTGAGGACGACGACGCAGCACTGTGGCCGCTTCTGGGAAGCGTGTTTCAACTCTCACTGCTGGCGACAATCGCGGGCATCGCCCAACGCGCGCACGATGACCTCGTCGCGTACGTCGTGCCCCGTCGCCGGACCTTCGGCTTCGCCGGCGAGACCCTCCCGCGTGAGGACCCGCTCGTGCAGCACGTGGTGGGCGAGGTGAGCGGCGCCGCCAGCGCCGCCCGCCGCCTCGTGCTGTCGGCTGTCGGTGACCTCGACGAGATCATCGATGCGGGATACGACCGCGACGCGCTCCAGGAGCTTCAGTGGGACGTCTACCGGCTGCAACGCGTTGTTCCCGACATCGTCTTGGACGCGACGACGCGGCTCTTTGAAGTGGGAGGCGCTTCCGCTGTCAGCGTTCGGTACGCCCTCGACCGGCACTGGCGGAACGTGCGCACGATTGCGTCGCACAATCCGGTGGCGCAGCGCACCCGGGCGATCGGGCAGTGGGAACTGACGGGTACGCGCCCCGACTGGAAGGCACCCGGCCGATGAGTGCAGTACCCAAGGTCGCCCTCGGCGATGGTCTCACCACCTCGGCTCTCGGGTTCGGATGCATGTCGCTGTCCAGCACATACGGCCCGGCAGACGACGGGGAATCGGAACGCACTCTCGCTGCGGCGATCGATGCGGGCGTGCGCCTCATCGACACGGCGGATGTGTACGGCGCTGGCCACAACGAATCGCTCGTCGGGCGCACCGTGCGCAGACGCCGCCACGAAGTCGAGCTGGCGACGAAGTTCGGGTTCGCACCGCCCGACTCCGTCGACACGCGACGGTTCATCGGGGACCCGGAATACGTGGCCACCGCGGCGCGAGCGAGCCTCGGGCGACTCGGCGTCGACCACATCGACCTGTTCTACTACCACCGGCTCGACCCCACCGTGCCGATCGAGGACACGATCGGCGCCATGGCCGAGCTGGTGCGACAGGGGCTCGTGCGACACCTCGGGGTCAGTGAAGTCACGGGAGAGGAATTGCGCCGTGCGCACGCCATACATCCCATCGCCGCCGTGCAGAGCGAGTGGTCGCTGATCAGTCGGGATGTCGAGGCGCAGGTGATCCCCACCGCTCGGGAGCTCGGCGTGGGTTTCGTCGCCTACGCACCGCTCGGTCGCGGACTCCTCGCGAACGCCGACATCGCCATTCCGGACGATGACCTTCGACGAGCCTTCCCGCGCTTCGATGACGACGCGCTACCCACCAACCAGGGCCTCGCGCGAACGGTTGCCGAGCTCGCCGCGCGGCTGGCGGTCACTCCGGGTCAACTCGCACTGGCGTGGGTGCGCGAGCGCGGTCGAGAACTCGCGATTCCCGTCGCGCCGATCCCAGGCACGCGCCGAATCGACCGGCTAGGCGAGAACCTTGCCAGTCTCACCGTCGAGATTCCCCCCGCTGTGCGGGCGAGCCTCGACGCACTGGCTGCACGATCGCGCGGCGATCGTGCACGCGACGTCTCCGCCATTTCACAAGGCCGTGAGCGGGTCGGCGGTCGCCCATGAGCGTCGTATCGCCCGCACTGCGTGACGTGTTCGATGCGATCGGGCGAGACGCCGCGCGCCGGGATCGGGACCGCATCTTGCCCTTCGCGGAGGTCGACGCCCTCCGCGACGCCGGCTTCACACGCCTCACCCTGCCGAGAGAGGACGGCGGCAGCGGGGCGAACAGATGCGAGCTGTTCGAGACACTCGCCGAGCTGGCGCGCAGCGACTCGAATCTCGCACAGCTGTTCCGTTCGCACTTCTCGTTCATCGACCGCACCCTGCTGATGCCCGACGGCGCGACCAAGACCGAGCGACTTCGCCTCGTCGCCGACGGCGCGATCCACGGCAACGCCACCTTCGACCGGGGCGGGCCGGATGCCGAGAAGACGACGCTCAGCGACACCGCGCAAGGCCCGCGACTGTCGGGGCGCAAGTTCTACAGCACGGGCACGCTCTTCGCCGATCTCGTGTCGGTGCTCGCTGAGCGCGACGAACAGCCGGTGAGCGTACTCGTGCCCACCACGCGTGCGGGCGTTGAGCGCGTCGACGACTGGAACGGCTTCGGTCAACGCGTGACGGGCAGCGGAACGACTGTGTTCACCGACGTGGTCGTCGAGCCAGAGCGGGTCAGCGGGGTGAGGGAGGCGCCCACCGACGGGCCGGCGTTCGTTCAACTCGTTCTTCTCGCAACGCTGGTCGGAATCGGGCGAGCTGTCGTTGACGACGCCGTTGCCTACGTCACCGCTCGCACCCGCACCTACAGTCACGCGAGCGCCCCGCGAGCCGCCGACGATCCGCTCGTGCAGGAGGTGATCGGCGAGCTATCGGCGCTCTCCTACCGCGCGGACGCGGCGCTCACCCTCGCGGCGAGCGTCCTCGAGACGAGCGCATCATCGTTGTCGAGTGACTCAGGCGAGGCCGACCGCGACGCGGCCATCTGCGCCTCTGAGACCCATGTCACGAAGGCGCAACTCGTGATTGTCCCCGCGGTTCTCGATGCTGCAAGCCGCCTGTTCGAGGTGGGAGGGGCATCCGCCCTCGATCGTGACCGTGGCCTCGATCGACACTGGCGGAACGCGCGCACACTCGCCTCCCACAACCCCGCACGCTACAAGGCGCGCGCTCTCGGCGCTCACCTCCTCACCGGATCCGATCTGGTCGGATGGTGGACGAGCGGCGATGCGTAGCCGCGGCTCGTCGACGAAGGCCCTACCCGACACCCTCACCGGAAAGAAGTCATGACCGAACGCAAGAAGCTCATCCTCAACCTCTTCGAGATGAATACGGTGAGCCACATCACCCACGGGCTCTGGACACTGCCGGGCAACAATCGCGAACGGTACGCAGACATCGCCTACTGGACCGAATTGGCTGAGCTTCTGGAAGACGGAGGGTTCGACGGCGTGTTCCTCGCCGACGTGATCGGTGCATACGACGTCTTCGGCGGCGACGTCAGCGCGGCGGCAGAGGAGGGCCTCCAGCTCCCGTCAAACGACCCGCTTCTCGTCGTGCCGGTGATGGCCGCGGCGACTCGCCACCTCGGCTTCGGGGTCACCTTCGCCACGACCTATGAGCCCCCGTTCCCTTTCGCCCGCCGGATGTCGACTCTCGACCACCTCACAAATGGGCGAATCGGGTGGAACATCGTCACCTCATACCTGCCCAACGCGGCTCGCAACTTCGGCCTTCGCGACGAGATTCCGCACGACGAGCGGTACGCGATCGCCCACGAATTCCTCGACGTCGTCTACAAGCTCTGGGAGGGTTCGTGGGACGATGACGCGATCGTCGCCGACCGTGACACCGGCCTATTCGCCGATCCCACGAAGGTTCGCTACATCAACCACGACGGGCCGCGCCACAGCGTCGCCGGGCCGCACCTCGCTGCACCGTCCCGACAGCGCACTCCTGTTCTCTACCAGGCGACTGGATCGCCTGCCGGCGTCGCGTTTGCGGGAAAGCATGCCGAGGTGGTCTTCACTGGCGGCCGCACCGCCGATGACTTCCGACGCACGGCTGGCGCCATTCGCGATGCCGCGCGCACTGAAGGACGGGGCGAGGACGCCGTTCGATTCCTCGTTCAGGCGGGCGTCGTCGTTGGCCGGACGGAAGAAGAGGCGTCGGACAAATGGCGGCTCTACCAGGAGCGGACGAGTGTGCGAGGAATACTGGCGCACGCGAGTTCGCCGATTGACCTCACCGCCTACCCACGCGAGTGGACGGTGGAGCGTGCCGCGGCAGCCGCGGGTGTGCCGTCGACCACCATCCCGTACGCGAACCCGACGAGCACGGTCGGCGAGGCGCTCGACGCCCTCCGCGGTGGCCGCGAAGGGCGCTTCTTTGTGGCAGGAACGCCGTCCGTCGTCGCCGACGAGATCGAGCGCTGGCTCGATGAGGACGGCGTCGACGGAATCAACCTCCGGCAGTACCACTCCTTCGATACGGCGCGAGATTTCGCCGAGCTCGTGGTGCCCGAACTGAGAAAGCGTGGGCGGATCCTCGAGCGACCCGCTGAGCCGCGCAGCCTTCGCGACGTGTTGTTCGGCGCTGGGGACCGCATTCCCGAGGCGCACACTGCCGCGCGGTACCGAGGCGGCGCGAACCTCTGACATTCGCGTGTCGCCGTTAGGCCGGACGCGTCGTCACCTCGAGCGAAGGGTGAGAGACGAGAACAAAGCCGGCGCCACGAACGGAACGGATGGCATCGCCCCCGGGCCCGAGCTTCTCGCGAATGCGGCGAATCACCATGTCGAGGGCACGGGCACCGGAAGGCGGATCATCACCCCAAATTGCGGTGGTCAGTTCTGACCGTCGGACGACCCGACCAGGCTCCGCGGCGAGCAAAGCCAGCGCTTCGACCTCACGAACCGACAACGGGATCACCGTGTGGCCCCGCACGACGGCGTGTCGACTGAGATCGAGTCGAACGGGCGTCGGCGGCTCGACCGCCGACATCGTGATCGTGGCCGCTGAGTCGAAGCCCTCGCGCACGCGGGGTTGCGTACTACGCCCAGGCGGGCCGAGAGACATCGCGGGAAACCTCGAGTCCGAGTTGCGAGCGCAAGAGGGGCGTTGCTCGGCGGACGGCCATCTCGATGCGTTCATCGAGTTCGTGTGAGCTGACCCGATAGTCGGTGAAGTCGGCCTCGCTCGCGTAGATGCCCAGGGGAAGAGTGAGCGCCTGAAAGAACCCGAATAGCGGGCGCATCTGGTGTTCGACGAGCAGGGCGTGACGTTCGCTTCCTCCCGTGGCGGTGAGGACGACCGGCGTGTCCACGAGCGCGTACTGAGCGACGTGATCAAAGAAGAGCTTGAACAAGCCGGTAAAGGTAGCGCGGTAGGCCGGTGAGCCGACGATGAGAATGTCGGCTGCCTCAACGGTGTCTAGGGCAGCCCGAGCATTTACTCCGAGTCCGTCGCGGTATGGGTGCTCGCCGAGCTCTCCGAGTAGTGGACCAAGCGCGATGACCTCAACCTCACCGCCGACAGTGTCGGCCAAGACCCTCGCCACGTGGTCGACCAGCGCCGTCGTTCGCGACGGACTCGTCGGACTGCCGCTCACACCAACGATGCGCGGACCGCGCGGCTCTCTACGCTCGTCGGTGGACACGTGAGAACCATTCGCGGAGGTGATGGACATGCATCCAGTGTTCGGGCACGGCGTCATTCACCGCCAGCGAGCGCGTCATATCGTGACCTGATTCGACATGCCACGACACGAGCCGTTACTGAGCGTCATGCGACGTGACACTCTAAGTGAGCTGCGCCGCTCGCGTTCACCTCGTCGCCGGGTGGCGCAGCAGCTGCACGCCGAAGCCCGGCAGCTCGACCTCGCCGACGGCCATCCCGGTCTGGAAGTCGACTCCGGGCAGTGTCACGCGCTGCGCAACGGCGGTCTGGTTGATCACCGTCACGAGCTCATCTCGACGCGCCACCTCCACCGTGTCCGGCAACCCCGCAACGACGGGATGCACGCCCGCGTCAGCGAGGATGCGGTCGACGACCGCGAGCGTCGCCTGATCGTCGGGCACGGTGGCGAGGTAACGAGCGACGCCCTGGCCGCTCCGCCGCGCGGTCAGCGCCGCCCCACCCCCGGCGTGACCGTCGTCGAACCGGGCCTCGACCGTCGCGTCGTGCACGCGCAGCTCTTCGGCGAAGAACCATCCGGTGCCGCTGAGCCCTGCCCCGCCCTCGCCCGCGAACCGCACCGCGCGCGTTCCGGGCTCGTCAGGCGGCGAGGCCGGGTCGAGGAGGGCGTTGAACTCGAGCGTTTCGACCCCGAGCATGCTGCGCCACTGGGTCGTATAGCCGCCGGGGCGGAAGCGGTCGTGCTCATCGACCACGTCGGTGAAGGGACCCGCGAGCAGGTGGCCTCCGCGCTCGACCCAGCCGGCGAGGTGCGTCGCATCGTCGTCGCGCAGCAGGTACAGCAGCGGGGCGATCGCGAGCGCGTGATGGTCGCGCACGCCCGACGGCGGCACGACGTCGACCTGAACGTGGCGACGGTGCAGAGCCGCGTGCCACCGGTGCAGCACCGGCAGGTACTCGAGGGCGACCGGGTGGTCGGGGGCCTCCAGCGCCCACCAGTTCTCCCAGTCCATGACGAGCGCGACCCGTGCATCCGTGGGGCCGGCCGACAGCGCAGGAAGCTGCGCGAACGCCTCGCCGAGGGCTGTGACCTCACGCCAGACCCGCGTGTCGGTGCCGGCCTGCGGCAGCATCGCCGCGTGAAACTTCTCGGCGCCGGCGCGAGACTGACGCCACTGGAAGAACAGCACGCCGTCGGCCCCGCGGCCGACGCACTGCCAGCTGAGGGCGGCCATCTGACCGGGCTGCTTCGGGGCGTTTGACGGGCGCCAGTTGACCGCGTTCGTGGCCTGCTCCATGAGGATCCACGGCACATCGGGCTTCAGGGAGCGCACGAGATCTCGCTGGAAGGCGGCGTCGCGGAAGCTGTCGGGGTCGTTCGGGTCGGGGTAGCTGTCGTCGCTGATGACGTCGAGGTGCGGTGCCCACTGCACGTAGTTGGCGGGCCTGAACGGGCCCATGAAGTTCGTCGTGATCGGCTGGGTGGCGCCGGCGGCGCGAATGATGTCGCGCTCCATGAGGTAGCACTCAAGCCACATGTCGCTCGTGAAGCGCTGGTAGTCGAGCAGCTGACCGGGGTTGTGGCTGTACGGCGCTTTCTTCGGCGGCATGACCTCGTCGAACGACGCGTAGGCCTGCGCCCAGAACATCGTTCCCCACGCGGCGTTCAGCGCGTCGATGTCGTCGTAGCGCCCGCGCAGCCAGCGTCGGAACGCGTCGCGCGCAGCATCGGAGTAGTCGACCGGCAGGTGGCAGCCGTACTCGTTGTTGACGTGCCACAGTTCGATCGCCGGATGCTCGGCGTAGCGTTCCGCGAGGCGTCGGACGAGTTCGCCCGCCAGTCGCCGGTAGTCGGGCGAGGAGGGCGCGTAGTGCTGTCGGCTGCCGTGCCAGTAGGGCGCGCCGTTCTCGTCGGCGGCCCGCAGCCCCGGGTAGGCGAGCCCCGCCCACGGCGGCGGCGACGCTGTCGCGGTCGCGAGGTCGACGCGGATACCCGCCTCGTGCAGCAGGCCGATGACGCGATCGAGCCACTCGAAATCGAACACGCCCTCGGCAGGTTGGATGCGCGCCCACGAGAAGATGCCGACGCTCACCATCGTCACGCCCGCCTCCCGCATGCGCGCGACGTCCTCCGGCCAAATCTCTTCGGGCCACTGCTCGGGGTTGTAGTCGGCTCCGTAGTGCACGAGGGGCGCCTTTCAGCGTCGGCGCGGCCGCTCGGGGGCGGCCACGGTGGCGAACACGACGCATCCCAGCGCCGGAATGACGAGCGGCAGCAGTTGCCACGTGACGATCGCCGCGAAGGCCGCAATCACGAGCAGGTACACGGCCCCGACCGGGTCTCCGCGCAGGTCAGCCGGCACCGCGCGAAGGGCGCCGCGCCAGCCGATCTCGGGGGTCCACGCGCGAGCCGCGCTCAGCATCCCGATTGCGAGGGCCGCGAAGCCGGCCCAGCCGACCGCCTCGATGAGGAAGCCGCCGGGCAGGAAGCCCGAGCGGGCCAGGTCGATGTCGATCAAGAGGACGACGACGATGACGGTCGCACCGAGGGCGAGGAGGGCACTGCCGCCGAGCCCCGCCCACACGTCACGCCAGAACGCCGCCAGCCCCGATTCACGCGCGGCAAGAAAGCGACGCATATGGCGGATGCTCGCGGCGAGCGCCGCCGGAAAGGTCACGACGGGCAGCGCGAGCAGCGTCACCAGAATGCCCATCAGCATGACCTCGCCGAACAGCGCGAACCCCTGAGACGCCCCCGGCCAGGCGGGCGGCTGCCAGCCCTCGCGGGCCGGGCCACTGCCCGAGCGTTCGGCGCGTTCGGCGCGGCGGCGGCGCGCTGCGTCGTCGCGGGAAACCATGCCGGGACGCTACCCCTTGAGGCCCTGCGTTGCGACACCGTCGACCAGGAAGCGCTGGAAGACGATGAAGAACAGCAGGATCGGCACGAGCGCGAGAAACGAGACGGCCACCGTGGCGCCGTAGTCGGAGGTGCTCGTGGTGTCGTTGTAAAGCCGCAGCGCGACGGGCAGCGGATACTTCTCGGGCGAGTTCACGTACAGCAGCGGGCCGAGGAAGTCGTTCCACGTCCAGATGAACGAGAAGATCGCGCTCGTGATCAGGGCCGGCTTGATGAGCGGCAGGATGATCGACACGAAGGTGCGCGCGTGGCCGGCACCGTCGATGCGAGCCGCCTCATCCATTTCGCGAGGAATGCCGCGGATGAACTGCACGATCAGGAAGACGAAAAATGCCTCGGTCGCGAGGAACTTGCCGATCAGGAGCGGCACGTAGGTGTCGATGAGGTCGAGCCGCTGGAAGATGATGTACTGCGGAATGATGATGACGTGGAACGGCAAGAGCAGCGTTCCGATCATCGCGGCGAAGAACACACCGACGAACTTGAAGCGGATGCGGGCGAACGCGTACGCCGCGAGCGCCGACGAGAACAGCGTGCCGATGACGGCCATGACCGCGATGAAGATCGAGTTCGCGAAGAACCGCCACAGCGGCACGCCCGCGATGCCGTCGACGACCTTGATGTAGTTGTCGATCGTGGGGTTGTTCGGAATCAGGCCCGGGTTCTGGCCGAACTCGCTCGACGGCTTGAACGTCGACACGAACAACCAGACCAGCGGGTACAGGATGATCGCGGTCAGGACGACGAGCACGACGCCCCAGATGATGCGCACGATGCGTCGGCGCAGGCGGTGGTTGCCGCGCTCGATGTTCAGGTTCGGCCCGGTATCGGTGCGCAGCGAGGTCGTGTCGAGCGGCTCGCGCATGACGGCGGTCATCGGTTGTCGTCTCCTGCGTAGTGCACCCACTTCTTCTGCGAGCGGAAGAGGATGAAGGCGATGATGGCGACGACGACGAGCAGCACCCACGCCATCGCGGAGGCGTACCCGAGTTGCAGGTCGCGGAACGCGCGCTGGTACAGGTACAGCGTGTAGAAGTTCGTCTGGCCGGCGGGGCCGCCCGATCCGTTCGAGATGATGAACGCCGAGGCGAACACCTGGAAGGCGTTGATGGTCTCGAGCAGCAGGTTGAAGAAGATGACCGGCGAGAGCATCGGCAGCGTGACGCTGCGGAACTTGCGCCAGGGGCCGGCGCCGTCGACCTCGGCAGCCTCGTAGAGCTCGCGCGGCACCTGCTTGAGGCCGGCGAGGAAGATCACCATCGGGGCGCCGAACTGCCACACCGCCAAGAGAATCATCATGGGTAGCACGAGGGCGACGTTGCCGACCCAGCCGCCGATGTTGATGCCGAGGAAGGAGAGCCCCGAGTCAACGGGGCCATCGGTCATGAACATGGCCCGCCAAACGATCGCGACGGAGACACTGGCGCCGATGAGTGACGGAGCGTAGAACGACGAGCGGAAGAAGCCGGTCGCCCACGTCGTGTAGTTGAGCAGCATGGCGATGCCCAGCGCGGCCATGAGCTTGATGGGGACGCCGACGAAGACGTAGATCGCGGTGACCTGCACCGACTGCAGGTAGACGGAGTCTTGCGTGAAGAGGCGAATGTAGTTGTCGAATCCGATCCACTGCGGGTCGGAGAAGATGTTGTAGCGCGTGAACGAGAGGTACAACGAGTACGCCATCGGCCCGATGGTGAGGGCGAAGAAGCCGATCAGCCAGGGGGCGAGGAAGGCGTAGCCGGCTCGGTTTTCCCGGGCCGCCATGCGGTGGCGTTTGCGAGGCCCACCGGGGCCGCCCGCCCGGCTTTTCGCCGAGCGGGCGGCGGACGACGCGAGACCTGCAGCGTGCGACGTTTCGGTCGCCTGCGGAATCGTTGAAGTCACGATCTCTCCGTTGCGTGTATCGAGTCGAACCGGTGGATGACGACGAGTCGTCTTAGTTGTTGAGGATGACGTTCATCTCGGTGAAGAACCGCTCGACCGCCTGCTCAGGCGTGATGGTTCCGAGCCCGAGCTCTGCGCCGATCTGGCGGAACGTCTCTTCGATCGAACCGTATCCGACGATCGGCACGGGGGGCGCGTCGCCGAGGCGGTCGGCGATCGACGCCTCGTAGTCGCGGATCTGTGCATCGAGCTCACCGAGGTCGGCGCCCGCGAGCTGCGTCTGCGAGGCGGGCAGTCCACGGTTGGTGCCGAAGATCGACCCCACCTCAGGGCTGTTGACGAGGAAGTTCACGAGCAGCGCGGCCGCCTCGGGGTGGTCGGTGCCGGCGGAGATGGTGTGCAGCATGGAGGGCTTCAGGTAGAGGTCGCGCGCGCCCTCGACGTGGACGGGCGGTTCCACTAGACCCAGCGAGGTGTAAGGCTCGCCGAGGTTGCCGAGGTACCCGGCGCCGAAGTTGTCCCACGTGAGCTCGGTGAGCGTGAGGGCCGCGTCGAAGCCCGACACCGGGGCGATTTCTTCCAGGCGCTGGCCGGGAATCGCGCCACCGTTGCGGATGGCCTCGCCCTGCTGCCAGAACTCGAGAAGGCGAGCCTCGTCGAAGCCAGGCTGACCGTCTTCGGTGAAGAGGTTTCCGCCCTCTGCACGCAGCTGGATCTCGAAGTTCTGGATGCGGCCGGTCCAGTCAGTGCCGCCCCAGTGGCCGTCGAGCTGGCCCGAGACCTCGTTGATCCAGTCGTTGTAGTCGTCCCAGCTGCCGCCGCCCGGGTAGGACTCGACGCCGAGCTCGTCGGCCAGGATCGGGTTCGTGTACATGCCCCACGCGTTGGTGGAGGTCGCGATACCCGTCGTCACGCCACCGACCACGCCGATGGAGAGGATCTCGTCACTGATGCCCGAGGTGTCGATGATGTCGCCGAGGTAGGGGTCGAGTTCGAGCAGCAAGCCGTTCTCGGAGTATTGCCGCATGTACGAGTAGTCGAACTGCATCACGTCGGGCAGGCCACCGCCGGCGGCCTCGATCTGGCGAGCCTCCCAGAACTCGGGGAAGCCGAGGAAGGTCGAGTTGACCGTGATGTTCGGGTACTCGTCCATGAACGCGTCGAGGGCCTCGTTGTAGAAGCCGGCACGCACATCGTTGCCCCAGAAGGCGAAGTTGAGGGTGACCTCTTCGACCGTCGGGTCGACCGGCTCGCCGGGAGTGGCGCCGTTGTCGCCCGAGGCGCACGCGCCGAGCACGAGCGCCGCGCTCGCGATGATCGCTGCTCCGCCGAAGACGGAGCGCTTGCGGGTGGTGAACATCTTTGTCCTTTCGGAAACGTCGTTGTGTTCCTGGTGCGGGGTTCGCTTTGGGAAAGCGTTTCCCAGAGAGTAGCCGACGGCCTCGGGGCGGTCAAGTGGGAATACGTTTCCCGGCGTGGCGGGCGCCCTCGCGGCAGGTGCCACGCGCACCCATCTGACCCCCTCGATCGCTACCTATCCTCGAGAAATCCCTGGTCAAAGAACTCTTCGCTGGCGCGCAGCGGTCTCGCGGCGGGGCGCGAACGAGAGCGAACCCCGAGGGCGGCCGAGCATTCTAACGATTCAATTTCGAGCGTACCCGACGCCGCTCATTGCGATGCGCGGTGGCACAGCAGGCGGTCGCCGGCCACCTCGAGACGAGCCTCGTGGACGGCACTGATGCGAGCATCCCGTGCCGCCGCATCCGCGACCTCCGAGCCGTCCCAGAAGGGGTGGGTGAAGTAGAACAGACGCGCCCGATCACGCTCGACCAGCACCTCGCCGTGCCGCCCGACCGTGCGGTCGAGCGGATGCGCGCCCGGCTCCGCGAGGATCACCGCGCCCTCATCGCCCTGCCGCGTCCACGCCACTCCATCGGTCGACCGGTAGACGCCCATTCCCCGCCACTCGTCGACGAGCATCCACCACCAGCCGCCGAGAGAAAAGACGCTGGGGCCCTCGTGCGGGCGGCCCGGAATCGCGCAGCCCGCGACCCGCCACGATGAACCGTCGATGCTCTCGGCGACCCAGGTCGTCGAGTCGTGCGCCTCATCCTTGTACCAGAGGCGCCACAGCCCGTCGGGGCACCGCGCGACGGCGGCGTCGATCACGGCGCGTGACGACAGCACGAGCTCGCCGCCCCCCGTGAGACTGCCGCGGCGAAGGTCATCGGTCGCATAGGCGCGGATGATTCGCTCGTGCCCCTCCCACCGGTCGGGGATCCCCCGGATGGCGGAGACGAAGAGGCGCCAGCGCCCCGCCATGCGCACCACGGCGGGGGCCCAGAAGGTCATCTCGGGATCGTCGCCCGCCAGACGCAGCCCCTCGAGCACCCCGTCGTACGCCCACGTCGCGCCGTCGTCGAACGACACGGCACGGCCAATCTGGGAGCCGTGCACCCACGCGACCCCCGGCCCGGGAACCGTGGCGCGGCGCTGCGTGTACAGCATGACGAGTGCGCCGTCACGCTCGCGCACGACGACCGGGTCGGTCGCGCCGTCGAACACCGGATCGCGATAGGGCAGCGGCTGCGCGCGTGTCATCGCTGCGCGTAGCTCTGCAGAACGCCGCACATCCCCAGCCGCTCTGAGGCGAGCGTGTCGCCGACAGTGGGGGCGGCATTGCCGAGCTGGTCGACGACTCCCGATGCGATGGCGGAGCGCAGGCGCTCGACGCGGTGGGCTTCGCCAAGCACCCGCTCGTCGAGCAGTTGACGCCACTGCGCGGTGCGCCCCTGGCACAGCCGCGCCGCGGCGCGGTACGTCCGCTCCAAGAGCTCGCCCTGACCCGCCTCCGCCGCCCGGCGCAGCGCGAGAAATCCGTCGACGGCCCGATCGCGGCGCGCGGCGGCGGCCCGCACCGAGTGGGCGTCGCGGGCATCTGTCGAGGGAAGCGTGGCCGCGCGGTCGTACGCGTCCGCGTCGTCCAGCACGTCAATGGGGAAGCTGATGACAGCGTCACCCGCCTCGGGCAGCCCGGCGCCCGCCATGAGCACGAACAGCTCGAGGTCACCGTCGGTCACCGCTCGATGGATCGTGCCGGGCGCGAACCACACCACCTTCCCCGGCGCGAGCGCCGTGGAGGCGAAGCCCTCGCGCGTGATCGTCTCGAGGCGCCCCGTGCCCGCCGTCACGAGGTACGCCTCGGTCGACACGAGATGCAGGTGGGGCGTACCACCGCGCACGCCGTCGGCGGCGGCCGGCGAATCGTAGACGCGGAGGCGGCTGACAGCGGTGCCCCCCGGGAACGGCACCGTCACGCGGCACCTCCCGCGTCGTCGCGGCGCAGCCGATCGAGAAGGCGCGTCGCCTGATTGGCGAGCTGCGCCGCCCCCTCGGGATGCTCATGATCGTCCGCGATCACGACCGCGTACCGAAAATGCACCGCCCCGTTCGCCGGCAGTTCGAACTCGTCGCTGAAGAAGGGCGCGGGGTTCAGGCACGCGAACTGCTCGGACCGCGCGAACCACTGGGGCGGGTGGCGCGGGTTGTCGCGGTCGTCGACGATCAGAACCGTGGCGGAGGCGTCGACCTCGTCGAAGTGGCCCGTGAAGCCGAGCCAGGGGTGGCGGCTGCCGCGCACCTCGTCACCACCGTCGCCCGCCGCCGAGCGCACCACACCGTCGGTGAACGAGCGCGGCCCGCGCCAGAACAGGCCGCCGTAGCCGGCGTTCTCGCGCCCCTTCGTCGTCGGCGAGCCGAAGGCGAGTGGGGCGCCTGAAACGTTCGTCATCTCGGTGTCGATGACGAGCATCCAGCAGTCGTCGCCGAGGGCGGCCCGCAGACGGCGCCGCTCGTCGATGACCGGCACGCCGGAGGGCGCCGACCAGTGAAGCGATTCGTCGATGTCGACTCCGTCGCGCGACGGAGAGACGGCCGCCGAGTGGAACCCGGCGTGGTCGGCCCGACCGTTGTTGTCGAGTTGGACGTAGCCGCGGCCGTGCACGTAGGTGGGCCCGCCCCAGAAGTTCAACTCGCCGACGTTCGGCAGCGCCCACGCGATGCCCTTGTGCCAGACATGGTCGTGCGGGCGAAAGAGGGTGACCTCCCTCCCGGCGAGGGTGCGCAGCGGATGCAGGTATGGCTTCGGCGACTCGAGGGCCGGTGTCGTGGGCGCGTACACGTAGGTGGCCAGCGGCGCGGGCGCTGCGGAGTGCCTGATCGTCAGCGCTCCGGCGGTGGAGGCGAGGGTAAAGCTCACGGGGTCTCCCACGGGGCGCCGGTTCCGCGCATCGACGTGTAGAACGGGTCGCCGGGGCCGATCTCGCCGGCCGCGACGGTCGCTCCGGTGAAGGCCGACTTGTACGTCGCCGCGGCGAGGTCAAGCAGCTCGCGCGCGTCGGCCATCGTGACCGGCGCGGGCCGACCGGAGTCGAGGGCGTCGAGCACGTCGGCGAATTGCGCCGTGTGGCTGCTCTCGTGGTGCGTGGTGTCGGCGGCCCACCGCTCGGCGAGGTGCGGCGAGTCCGGCGCCGGGGTGAAACGCCACGCGTCACGCGTGTACCCGTAGAGGTGCTCGAGTTCGGCGGTCGCGTGCTCGAAGTCGATGCGCACCCTGCTGGTTTCCCGGGGAGAGATGAGCGAGTTGACCACCGTCGCGACGGCTCCCGACGCGAACGTGACGAGCGCCGCCGACACGTCTTCGGTCTCGGTCGGGCGCGACTGCCGCCGGGCCACCGCCCGCACGTCGCTCCAGGGGCCGAGCAGCCCCAGCAGGGTCGACAGCTGGTGGATACCGTGCCCCATCGTCGGCCCGCCGCCCTCGCTCTGCCAGGTACCGCGCCAGGGCACGGCGAAGTAGTCAGCGTCTCGATACCAGAGGGTTTCGCAGGTGGCGACGAGCGGCCGACCCAGCACACCTTCGGCCATCATCGCCGCGAGCGTGTCGGCGCCCGACCCGAAGCGCTGCTGGAAGACGCCGATCGCGGCCAGCCCGGTCTCACGCTCGACCGCGATGACCTCGTCGAGCTCGGCGAGGCTGAGTGCCGGCGGCTTCTCGACGATCGGCACCGCGCCCGCCCGCAGCGCCGCGATCATGAGCGGCACGTGCGAGCCGGGGGGCGTGCAGATCTGCACGAAATCGGGGCGCGTCTCCGCGATCATCCGCTCGGCGTCGTCGAAGACGGCGGATGCGCGGTGCCGGTCGGCGAATTCTCGCCCGCGCTCGGCGTCGAGGTCGCACACGGCGACCAGCTCGAATCGCTCGGCATGGGCCGCCACCGCGTCGGCGTGGGCGTGGGCGATCGCGCCAGTGCCGATGATGGTCGTGCGGTATCGCATTCGTCCACTCTCGTCGTTGGGGGGGGTGTCGGCGCTCGCCTGTCGCGCTGGGAAAACGTTATCCAAGACGCACCGTCAAGGCAAGCCTGCCCCGCCTGCCAGCCGCCGGCTGTGTAAAGTCTGCCCCGACGGGAAAAGTTTTCCCGAACGAGAGGGCACCCCGTGACCGAGGCGACGCGCACCAGTGCCGCGACACTGCACGATGTCGCGCGCGAGGCGGGGGTGTCGCTCGCCACCGCCTCGCGCTCGATCAACGGCAGTACGCGCAAGGTCAACGAGGAACTGCGCCAGCGCGTCCTGCTGGCCGCCGACAAGCTCGGCTACGTCGCGAACCAGTCGGCGCAGGCCATCGCGAAGGGCAGCGCGTCAACCGTCGCCCTCGTGGTCAGCGACATCGCCGACCCCTACTTCTCAACCATGGCCTCCGGCGTCATTCGCGGTGCCGAAGAGGCGCGACTGCTGGTCACGATGGCGATGACCGAGCGCAGCGCCGAGCGCGAACTCGAGCTCGTCCGCGCCCTGCGCGGTGGACGCCCCCGGGTGCTCGTGCTGACCGGCTCACGATTCGCCGGCACCGAACTGGAAGCCTCTCTCGTCAAGGAACTCACCGCCTACGAAGAAACCGGCGGCACGGTCGTCATCGTGTCGCAGCGCTCGCTGCCCTTCGACACGGTACAGATCGACAACCTTGCGGGCGCTCGGGACCTCGCCCGCGCCCTCGTCGACCAGGGATACCGCCGGTTCGCGGCCTTCACCGGCGTCAGCTCGCTGCTGACGTCGAGCGACCGCCTGCAGGGCTTTCGCGACGGACTCGGCGAGTTCGGGCTCGCGCTCGATGACGACCGCGTCTACCGCACCGACTTCACCCGCGACGGCGGAATCGCCGCCGTCGACGCCATGCTCGACGACGGAATCGACGACATCGACTGTGTCTTCGCGGTCAACGACGTCATGGCGATCGGCGCCCTCTCGCGCCTGCGCGATCGAGGGGTGAGCGTCCCCGACGACATCGCCATCGCGGGTTTCGATGACATCGACACCGCACGCGACGTCACCCCCGCGCTCACGACGGTGCGCCTACCGCTCGCCGACGTCGGAGCAGAAGCGATCCACCTGGCGCTGACCGCCGACCAGCGCACGAGCGTCGCCACCGTCACGATCGGTGGCGACGTCGTCCTGCGCGCCTCCACGCCGCGCCGCGCGTAGCGGCCGACACGCGGTGCACGCCGCCGCGATGCGGGGGCGGCAGCGAACGGGGCGCGACCGTTCGAAAACGACCGCGCCCCGCTCATCCCGAGTCGATGGCTACCGCACGCGCACGGTGACCGGTCGGCTCTCGGTGACCCCCGCCGCGTTCACGAACTCGGCGACGTATGTGTACGTGCCGGGCGCGCGATCTTCCGCGACGAACGAGACTCTCTGTGCGAGCGGCGTCTGCGCGACGAGCTCCTGCTCGTCAACGACATCGCCGTTCTCGAGCAGCCGGTACGACGTCGCGTTGGTTCCCCACCACAGGTTCGTCGTGACCGTGTACGTCGATGCCTTGCCGTTGTGGTTCGTGTGACTGACGACGGGCACGCCCGGCGCAGCGTCACGAACGACGACGGTGACCGAGGTGGTGGCCGTCACCCCCGCGGCATTGATCAGCTCGCCCGTGAACACGTAGCGCCCGTTCGGCAATCCGCTGATGCGGGTCGACGCGAGCTGCGCGTTCGGCGAATTCGGCGTCAGCAGTTGCTGATCGATGAGCTCGCCATCCTGATAGAGGCGATACACGCTGCCGTTCTCGCCCCACCACAGATTCATCATCACGGCGAAGTGACCGTCGGCGAGGCCGTAGTCCCAGCCGCTCGTCGTCGACAGGTTTCCGCGCGCGGGGGCGACCGTCGCGCCCTCGTCGGCGAAGACCGTGATCGTCGCCGACACGGTCGACGTGAGCCCCTCGTTGTTCACCGCAGTGACCACCAGCTCGCGCTCGCCGACGAGGCCGTCCAGCGCAATGCTCGCATCGGCAGCGACACGCTCGCCGTCGAAGGTGACCTCGACGGTCCGCACACCAGACTCCGGGTCCGTGGCGACCACGTCGAGATCGAGCGTCGCCGACTCGGCGAGCAGAGCATCCTGCACGCCCGTGATGGCCGGCGCCGACTCATCGGCCTCCGCCGTCGGCCCGCCCACGATCGCGACCGGCGGCATCGCCGGGCGCTCCATGTCGTGCCCGATGAAGAAGCTCGGGTGCGGCGGCTGGTTGTAGCTGACGTTCTGCCAGGCCACCGCCAGACGGTACTGCGAGTCGTGCATGAGGGTGTGGATGCGCGTGTCGGTGACGTGCGGCGTCGCGTAGATGCGCAGCTCCGTCGAATCGATCGTCGGCCAGACGATCTCTTCGCGCCAGTCGCCGAACAGGTCGGCCTGCAGCACCGGGGTGCCCTTCGTGCCATTGATCGACATCACACCGTCGGGGCGGAAGACCTCATCGATGGATTCGGTCTCCCAATTCCATTTCGTGATCGTCGGCTGGCCGCGGCTGATCGACCCGTCCCAATCGTGGTCGACGATCTCGCGCAGCGGATCGCCATCCCACCACGCCACGAAGTTCGCGGCCGGGATGGTGGTCGAGATCAGCGAACCATCGGATGCACGCAGCTGGCCCACTGGACTGTTGAACGCGCCGTCACCGCCGATCGCCCAACCCTCGGCTCCGGGGAACCGCGGGTCGATGTCGGCGGCCGCTGCGCGGCCCGTGTCACGGGTGGCGGGGATGGACCAGATGATCTCGCCGGTCTCGGCGTCGCGCATGGTGGCGCCGCGGTTGCCCGACTCCCCCATGCTCTCGTGCGCGCCGAAGACCTCGAGGCCCGCGCGGTCGGGAATCAGATTTCCGACGTGCAGGGCGTCGCCGTGGCCGAGGCCCGTGCTGTACAGCAGGGTGCCGTCGTGGTTGACGGTGGCCTGGCCGAAGATGATCTCGTCGCGTCCGTCGCCGTCAACGTCGGCGATTGACAGCTGGTGGTTACCCTGCCCGTACAGCGCTCCAGCGCCCGGCGTCGTGTCCGAGTCGATGACCCAGCGCTCGACCAGTTGCTTGTCGACCACGTCGTAGGCGGCGAGCACCGTGCGCGTGTAGTAACCGCGGCTGAAGATGACGCTCGGCGTCTCCCCATCGAGGTACGCAGTGCCGGCGAGGAACCGGTCGACCCGGTTGCCGTACGTGTCACCCCACGAACCGACGACGCCGCGCGGCGGCGTGTAGTCGATCGTGTGCAGCGCGCCACCCGTTTCCCCGTCGAACAGGGTGAGGAACTCGGGCCCGCTCAGAATGTAGCCGCCGCTGTTGCGGAAGTCGGCGTCGGGGTTGCCGATCACGACACCTTCGCCGTCGACGGTCGCGTCTGCAGTCTTCAACACCAGCTCGGCCTTGCCGTCGCCGTCGTAGTCGAATGCCTGCAGCATCGTGTAGTGCGCACCGGCGCGGATGTTGCGACCCATGTCGATACGCCACAGCTGCTCGCCTTCCATCGTGTAGGCGTCGATGAGCACGTTGCCCGTGTACCCGCTCTGGGAGTTGTCGCGCTGGTTCGACGGCGCCCAGATGAGGATGAACTCGTACTGCCCGTCGCCCGTCAGGTCGGCGACGGTGGCGTCCCCCGCCGAGTAGGTGAACTGCTGGCCGCCGGGCACCGTTCCCCCGTCGGGCTTGTTCAGCGGAATCGGGAAGTAGGTCTCGTCCCACACGCCGAACGTCTCGGTGACGGTGACCTCGCGGTCACCCTGGATGCTCGTCACGAGGTACGTCGACTCTGCAGCGCCATCGGGGTCCAGGAGGTTCGTCGAGTCGGTGATCGGCGCATCCGTAATCTTCACGCCGTCTCGGTAGACGTGGAAGCCGAGATCCGGATCGTCGGTGCCGAGCAGTCGCCACGAGACGAGGACGCCCTCGTCCGCGGGCAGTGCCGCCGGCGAGCGATCGAGGTACTCGGTCTGGCGCTGAAGCACCGTTGCCGCCTCCGACTGCAGCACCGCGGACGCCTCGGACGATCCGCCCTCGTTGACCGCGATCACGCGGTAGAAGAACGACAGCGTCGTGAGGATGTCGGTGTCGGCATACGAGGCGGATGCACTCTCGCCGATGGTCAGGAACGGCCCGTCCGCGCGCGGCGCACGCTGCACAAGGTAGTAGCGCGCGCCATCGACGGGTGCCCAGGAGAGCGCGACGAGGTTCTTGTCGATGTCGGTGACGACCAGTTCGCTCGGAGCGGCGGGCGCCTCCACGTCGGGATCGATCAAGCCAACCAGGAGCTCCTCCGACGGCACCGACTGGCGACCGTCGTCGGACAGTGCGACCACCGCGTAGCGATAGTCGCGACCGAGCCGGGCCGTGGAGTCGGTGAAGCTCGACTCGGCCGTCTCGCCGAGCACTGTCGCGCGCGCGTCTCCCTCACCCGTGCGCAGCACGCGGTAGGTGACGTCCTCGGCCGGATCCCACGCAAGCGTGACGCTCGATGGGTCGGTGCTGAGATCGAGACTTGTCACGGCGAGGCCCGTCGGCGCGAGCAGGGTCGGGATGATCGAGATGCCGTTGAAGCGTGACGAGTTGCCGCCGATGAGCACGTTCAACTGCCCGTCGGTCACGGTGATGGAACCGTGGTCGACCTCGGTGACGAAGCCCGAGGCGGCATTGCCGTTGCTGCTGGGCTGTCCTTCGAAGGCGAAGGTCGTCTGACTGGAGGCGATGGTGTCGCCGCTCCAGGTGCGAACGTCGTAGGTGCCGTTGGGAACGTCGACGAGCAGCTCGAACGGCGCCCCCGAGATCACGAAGTCGCGGATCATGTCGCCGAGCTCGCCCGGTTCGGCACCGCGGAGTCGATCGTTGAGGCCCGAGACATTCGCGAAGCCGAAACCGCGCTCGGGCGTGTACGTCATGGACCGGTCGAGCGCTGTCCATCCCGGGGCCACGGGCGCGCCGACGGGGCCGGCGTCGAGGAGGATGCCGCTGAACTCGCTGTCGTCATCGGCGGGCGGTGCGGTCGGAACGAATTCGAGGCCGTTGAGCCGGATCGAATTGCCGGAGATGCGCACGATCACATGTCCGCCCTCGGCGACGATCGACCCGCGACTGACCTCCGCGACGAGGCCGGATGCGACCTGTCCTCCGCCGAGCGAGACACCGTCGACCTCGAAGCTCGTGTTGCTCGAGGCGATGGTGTCGCCGCTCCAGGTGCGCAGGTCGTAGGAACCGTCGGGAAGGTCAATGCGAATCTCGAAGGGCGTGCCCGAAATGACGAAGTCGCCGGTCATGGCACCGAGCTCGCCCGGCTGTACGCCGCGGTTTCGGTCGTCGAGGCCGCTGGTCGTCACGAATCCATAGCCGCGCTCGGCGGTGTACGCCATCGTGCGATCGAGCGGCTGGAAGCCGGGTGCGACGGCTTGATTACTGGGGCCGGCATCGAGCCGGATGGTCGGACGTTCGGGATCGGTTGCCGACGCGGGAGCCGCGATGGCGAGAGTGGCGGCGACTACGACCGCGGTCGCGAGACCGGCTGTTCGCCGGAATCGGGCGCGAAGGGCGGTGCCGCGCGGGGGGCGGGAAACGGGGGAATCCACGAAAAAACTCCTTGAGACGTCGTTGACTAAGGACGGCGTGGCGGGATCCGCGTTCCCCGTCGACACTCTGCCGCGCCAGCCGCCGTCGATGTCGGGCCGGAACCGTGACAGAGTGGGAAAACGCATTCCACTACGGAATGATCGTTACACCCGTGGCGCGATTGCGCAACCCCATGCGCCCTCCCGCCCCCGCGGTGGGCCGCGTCACGTTGCGGGCGCGAGCCCGCCACGCCGGGGTGTTGCGCACGCCGCGCACCTGCCCTACACTGCGGTAAACGCTTTCCCATCCGGGCGGTGCTCACACCCTCCCGGCCGCACCAGAAAGAGCCACACGTGTCAGAGTCGACAATCGGAATCATCATGAACGGCGCCAGCGGGCGCATGGGGTACCGCCAGCACCTGGTGCGCTCGATCCTCGCGATCCGCGAGCAGGGCGGAGTCGAACTCGCCGATGGGCGCCGTGTGCACGTGCGCCCTCTCCTGGTGGGCCGCAGTGAAGACAAGCTCGCCGAGCTGGCGAAGCGTCACGACATTCCCGACTACACGACCGATCTCGATGGCGCTCTCGCCGACCCGACGTGGCAGATCTACGGTGACTTTCTCGTCACGAAGGCCCGCGCAGCTGCCATCAAGAAGGCCATCGCCGCGGGCAAAGCGATCTACACCGAGAAGCCGACCGCCGAAAACTACGACGACGCGCTCGAGCTCGCTCGACTCGCCTCCGAAGCGGGCGTGAAGAACGGCGTCGTGCACGACAAGCTGTATCTTCCCGGTCTGCAGAAGTTGAAGCGCCTTGTCGACTCCGGCTTCTTCGGTCAGATCCTCAGCGTGCGGGGTGAGTTCGGCTATTGGGTGTTCGAGGGCGACTGGCACCCCGCGCAGCGGCCGAGCTGGAATTACCGCGCGGAGGACGGCGGCGGCATCACGGTCGACATGTTCCCGCACTGGAGCTACGTACTCGAGAACATCTTCGGTCGCGTCGAGTCCGTCTATGCCCGAGCCGTCACGCACATCCAGGCACGCGTCGATGAACAGGGTCGCCCCTACCCGGCCACCGCCGACGACGCGGCGTACGCGATCTTCGAGTTGGAGGGCGGCATCATCGCGCAACTCAACTCGAGTTGGGCCGTGCGGGTCAACCGCGACGAGCTCGTCGAGTTCCAGGTCGACGGCACGCACGGCTCCGCGGTCGTCGGCCTTTTCGGCTGCAAGATCCAACCGCGAAACGCGACGCCGAAGCCGGTATGGAACCCCGACCTCGTCGACGAGATCGACTACGCCTCGACCTGGCTCGACGTGCCGACGAACGAGGTGTTCGAGAACGGCTTCAAGACGCAGTGGGAAGACTTCATCCGCCACGTCGTCGACGACGCTCCCCACCACTACGACTTCCTCGCCGGTGCGCGCGGCATGCTGCTGGCCGAGAAAGGCCTCGAGTCGTCGCGCTCGGGTCGTCGCGTCGACCTGCCCACCATCAGCGTCTCGGGCGCGCGCGTCTAGGTATCGCCGATGTCCCACCTCACCCTTCTGGCCGCCGACGGATCGGCGCGTACGACTGAGTTGCGAGAGACCGTCGCCACGGCGCGACCCTCGGCGCCGCTCCGCTCGCGCGTCGCCTACGCGGCCGCCCACGTCGTTCCGAAGACCGCATCGGAAACCGTGCCAGGCCATCCCGCCGACATCGACTGGGACGCGACGCTCGCCTTCCGGCACGAGGTGTGGTCGTGGGGTCTCGGCGTCGCCGACGCCATGGACACGGCTCAGCGCAACATGGGCCTCGACGCCGCGGCCACCCGCGAGCTGATCGGCCGCAGCGCCACCGAGGCAGCGTCGGTGAACGGTTCCCTCGTCGTTGGTGTCAACACCGACCACATCGGCGACGAGGTGATTTCTCTCCCCGCCGTGATCGACGCCTATCGCGAGCAACTCGCGTTCGTCGAGCAGACCGGCGCGGGTGCGGTGCTCATGGCGAGTCGGCACCTCGCGCGCGTCGCCGACGGTCCCGACGACTACCGACGCGTCTACAACGCCGTGCTCGGGTCGGCCACCACGCCCGTGGTGCTGCACTGGCTGGGCACCGCCTTCGATCCGCAGCTCGACGGGTACTTCGGGTCGACCGACCAGACCAGGGCCGCGGGCACGATGCTCGCGATCATCGCCGACAACGTCGACGTGGTGGCCGGCGTCAAGATGAGCTTGCTCGACGCCGACGCCGAGATCGCTGTACGCCGTCGCCTGCCCGCCAGCGCCCGCATGTTCACCGGCGACGACTTCAATTACGTGTCGCTCATCGAGGGCGACGAGCACGGCTACTCGGATGCTCTGCTCGGCGCCTTCGCTGCCCTGGCGCCCCTGGCCTCCACCGCCATCCAGGCGCTCGACGCCGGCGACACGGCCGCGTACCGCCGCGTGCTCGGGCCGACCGAAGAGCTATCTCGGCACATCTTCGCGGCCCCCACCTTCTACTACAAGACGGGGATCGCGTTCATGTCGTGGCTGAATGGTCACCAGAGCGCCTTCCGAATGGTCGGCGGCCTCCACGCGGCGCGCAGCCTGCCGCACCTGTCGCGCATCGTCGAGTTGGCCAACGCCGCCGGGGCTCTCACCCAGCCCGAGCTGGCGGCCGAACGCTGGCACGCCATGTTGGCGCTGAACGGCATCGCGACGCTCGCCTCGCCGTCGTCGCCCCCCGTCCACACCCTCGCGAGCGCCGCCGTATGAGCACGATGTCGCGCCTGTCGCTGAACCAGGCCACGATCAAGCACGCCGACCTCGAGACGGCGCTGACCGTCACGCGCGAGGCCGGCATCGAGAGCATCGGCCTGTGGCGCGAACCGGTCGCCGAGGTCGGTCTCGAGGTGGCCTGCCGCATGCTCGCCGACTCGGGCCTGCGATTCTCCTCCCTGTGTCGGGGCGGCTTCTTCACCGTCGAGAAGGAGCCGTCCCGGCGTGACGCCCTCGACGAGGTGCGTCGCGCGATCGACGAAACGGCCGCGCTCAGCGCGGCCGGTGCCGACGGTTCCGCCCCGGTGCTCGTGATCGTCGCGGGGGGCCTGCCCGAGGGGTCGCGCGACCTCGCCGGGGCACGCGCGCGCGTCTCGGAGGCGATCGCCGCCGTCGCGCCGCATGCACGAGCATCCGGTGTTCAACTGGCGATTGAGGCGCTGCACCCGATGTACGTCTCTGACCGCGCCGTCGTCTCGACGCTCGGGCAGGCCCTCGACCTCGCCGAAGCGTTCGATCCGGACGTCGTCGGCGTCGTGATCGACAGCTTCCACGTGTTCTGGGACCCGCAGCTCCTGCAGCAGATTCGTCGGGCCGGGCGCGGCCGTCGCATCGCCAGCTACCAGGTGTGCGACTGGGCGACGCCGCTGCCTGCCGACGCCCTGCTTGCCCGCCACTATCCGGGCGACGGGGTGATCGACTTCGGCAGCATGACCCGCGAGGTCGAACAGGCCGGCTACCGCGGCGATATCGAGGTCGAACTCTTCAACGCCGACATCTGGGCGACGCCGTTCGCGGAGGTCGCTCGACGCACCCGCGAGAGCTTCGCCGACGCCGTCACGCCCTATATGTTGTCTACAACCGCAAAATAGCAGGCGGATGCTCGGCGACCGTCACGGTCGCCGCTCATGCCCCTGCCCCGTCACCGCCGACAGGGAAGCCTTCATGACCTCCACCGCCCGCATCACCGTCCACCCCTCCTTCGTGCGGGGACACATCGACCGACGCATCTTCGGCTCGTTCGTGGAACACCTCGGTCGCGCCGTCTACACCGGCATCTACGAGCCGGGGCATCCGACCGCCGATGCCGACGGCTTCCGCGGGGACGTCGCCGAGCTGACGCGCGAACTCGGCACCACCGTCGTGCGCTACCCCGGCGGCAACTTCGTCAGCAACTACATCTGGGAGGACGGCGTCGGGCCGCGGGAAGAGCGCCCGAGCCGCATCGACCTCGCCTGGCGCACGATCGAGCCGAACGAGATCGGCACCGACGAGTTCGTCGCGTGGACGAAGAAGACCGGCACTGAGCCGATGATGGCCGTGAACCTGGGTACCCGCGGCGCGGCCGAAGCGGCCGCGCTCGTCGAGTACTGCAACACTCCTGGCGGCACCACGTGGTCGGAGCTGCGCCGCCGCAACGGCTACGACGAACCGCATGCGATTCGCCTGTGGTGCCTCGGCAATGAAATGGACGGGCCGTGGCAGATCGGCCACAAGACGGCCGACGACTACGGAAAGATCGCGAGCCAAGCCGCCCAGGCGATGCGCCGCGTCGACCCCACGATCGAGTTCGTCGCCTGCGGCAGCTCGTCGCGCGAGATGGACACGTTCGGCGAGTGGGAGCGCGTCGTGCTCGAGCACACCTTCGACGACGTCGACTACATCTCGGTGCACGCCTACTACCAGGAGCGCGACGGCGACCGGCAGAGCTTCCTCGCGAGCGGCGCCAGTTTCGAGGCGTTCATGCACGAGGTCATCGCGACGGCCGACGCCGTGGCCGCCCGTCGCCACTCGGACAAGCGCATCCGTCTGTCCGTCGACGAATGGAACGTCTGGTACATCGACAACTTCGCCGGCGAGGACAACCTCGAGCTGCTCGAGCAGCCCCGCCTGATCGAAGACGTGTACTCGACGATCGACGCCGTCGTCGTCGGCGACCTGCTCGGCACGCTGCTGCGCAACGCCGACCGCGTGGCGATCGCCTGCCTCGCCCAGCTCGTCAACGTGATCGCCCCGATCATGACCGAGCCGGGCGGTGAGGCCTGGCGCCAGACGACGTTCTACCCGATCGCGCTCCTCGCGCAGCACGCGAGCGGCGTCACCCTGGATGCTCGCAGCGACTCGCCGAGACTCGTCACCGCCAAGCACGGTGAGGTCGACGCGGTCTCGACCGTGGTCACCTGGAATGCCGACGCTGGTGAACTCGTCGTCGGCCTCACCAACCGCTCGACCGAGCCGGTCGAGGTCACGATCGATCACGCGGGCTTCGTCGACGCCTCACTCTCCGACGCGCGCGTCATCGTCGCCGACCACGAGGGGCCCCGCCACACCGCTGAGGCGGCGCGCGCCGCTGAGCCGCAGCCGCTCGACGGGGTGAGCGTCCACGACGCCGCAACGACGCTGACGGTGCCCGCCGAAAGCTGGAGCTTCCTGCGGATCGCCGCCCGCGCATCCGCATGACCCGCGCGGCGGGAACGCCGACTCCGCAGGCTCGCCACGGAGTGACGCACGCCCGCGTCACGCTGACCCGGGAGGCCGTGCTCGTCGACGGCATCCCCACCGTGCCCGTGTCGGGAGAGCTGCACTACAGCCGGGTGCCCCGCGAACGGTGGGAGGAACGACTGCGCCTGCTGCGGTCGGGCGGCGTCACGATCGTGTCGAGCTACGTGTTCTGGAATCACCACCAGCCGCGGCTTGATGCGGAGCCCGACTTCGACGACCGGCTCGACGTCGCCGCGTTCGTTCGCGCCGCCGCCGACGCCGGGCTGTTCGTGATCCTGCGCATCGGGCCGTGGTGCCACGGCGAGGCACGGTACGGCGGGCTCCCCGATGAGGTCGCGACGGCGGCGCACCCCGTTCGCACCGACGACCCGCGCTACCTCGCTCAGGTCGAGGCCTGGTGGCGGGCGCTCGCCAGCCACCTCGACGCGGTGCTCGGCCCCGACGGACCCGTGGTGGGTATCCAGATCGAGAACGAACTCGTCGACGACCCCACCCACATCGCCACCCTCGCCGCGCTTGCCCGCCGCCTCGGACTGCGCGCCGCCATCATGACCGCCACCGCGTGGATGGGCGCACGACTGCCGATCGACGACGTCATGCCGCTCTACGGCGGCTACGGTGATGGCTTCTGGGTCGACCACGACGAGCCGTGGCACGACACCTTCCGCGAACACTTCTTCTTCAGCCACGTCTGGGACGATCCCGGCATCGGCGCCGACGTCACCGCGCGGGATGCGCGCCCCGCGCCGCCCGCGGACGTGCCCGCCCCCGGCGCCCACTATCCAGTTGCCACGTGCGAGCTCGGCGGGGGCATGGCGACCGCCTACCACCGACGCCCGCGGCCGGATGCGCTCGACATCGCCGCCGTCGCGCTCACGAAACTCGGCAACGGATCGCAGTGGCAGGGCTACTACATGGCGGTCGGTGGGGCGAACCCCGTACCCGCACCGGGCGCCGACACGCTGGAGGAGAGCCAGCGCACCGGGTACCCCAACGACCTGCCCCGGTACGACTACGACTTCCACGCGCCCATCGGTGCGGCCGGCCTCACCACACCGACCCACGCCGCGCTGCGCCGTCAGCACGCCCTGCTCGAGGCGTTCGGCGCGCGCCTCACCCGCATGAGTTCGCGACTGCCGGAGGTGATGCCGACGGGCCTCGACGACACGTCAACCGTGCGCTGGGCGATCCGCACCGACGGTGAGGCGGCCCTGCTCGTCATCTCGTGGCACCAGCCGCACGAGCCGCTGCCGACGCTGGCCGACGTGCAGCTGGAGGTGCCGGGCGGCGACGAGGGAGCTGCCGGCACCGAGGCGATCGTCACCCGTGTGCCCGCGTTACCCGTCGACCTCCCCGCCGGAACCCTCGCCCACTGGCCCGTGCGGTGGCCGCTCGGCGCGCTCACTCTGGGCTCCGCGTCGGCGTCGCTCATCACCGAACTGCCCGGCCCCTCGCCCGTCACGGTGCTCGCCGCGCACGACGGGCTGCCCGTGCTGCTCGAGGTCGCGGCGGGTGTCGCCGTGACCGGAGATGGCGTCGATGCCGTCGGCGGGCATCCTGGGGTCTGGCGTGTCGACGCGCGCTCATCGCGCCTCGTCGACGTCACCGAGGGCGACGCCACCGCCCGGATGCTTGTGCTCAGCCCCGACGACGCCTCCGCCGTGTGGGTGCCCACCACCCAGCGCGGCCGCGAGCTTGTCGTCAGCACCGACGATGTCTGGGTCGACGCCGCGGGCCGGATCGTCGTGCGCTCACTCGGCGGCACGCCGTCAGCGCGACGGTTCGACGCGCAGGCGGGCTCGTGGGTCGACCTGCCGCTGAGCGGCGCGACCGGGCGCTCCGTCACCGTGTCGGCAATCGCCACCACGGCCGGCACCCCCGTGCCCGTGGGTTACGGGGCACGCGGGCGGCGGGCGGCGGCGCCCTCCGCCGACGAGCGACGACGGCATGCCCACCGGTGGGCAGTGAGCGGGCTCGATGCGCTCGGGCCCGACGATGACCCCGTGCTCACCGTCGACTGGGCGGGTGACGTCGCCGAGCTGGCAATCGGTGGCCGCGTGGTGCTCGACCGCTTCTGGGACGGCTCGCCGTGGAATGTCCGGCTGCGCGACCACGGGTGGCGGCCGGGGTCGGCGCTCGAGGTGCGCGTGGTTCCGCTACACGCCGCGGCGGCCGTGCACCTTCCCCGCGACGCCGCCGCGCGCCGGTCAACGGCAGGCAGCGAGCCGCTCGTGGCGTTGGATGCCGTCACGTGCGCAACCCTCGGTGTCGCGGTCGAGACGCAGTAGTCAGTAGACCGTCAGCCGGTCGTCAACCGGCCTGCACCCGGTGCAGCTGCGCGTAGCGGCCGTCGGCGGCGAGCAACTCGTCGTGGCTGCCCTGCTCGACGATGCGGCCGCGCTCGAGCACCACGATGCGGTCGGCGCTGCGGATCGTCGACAGGCGGTGGGCGACCACGAGGGTCGTGCGGCCGCGCATGAGCCGCGACAGCGCGTCGGCGATCACGGCCTCCGACTCGCTGTCGAGCGCGCTCGTCGCCTCATCGAGCAGCAGGATGCTCGGGTCGCGCACGAGCGCCCGTGCGATCGACAGGCGCTGCCGCTGCCCTCCCGAGAGCCGCGCCCCCCGCTCGCCGACCCGCGTGTGCCAGCCCTCGGGCAGCGCCGTCACGATGTCGAGCGCGTTCGCGTCGCGCAGGGCTTGTTCGACCGTCGCGTCGTGAACGTCACCGAGGCCGTACGTGATGTTGTCGCGGATCGATCCTTCGAATAGCACCGACTCTTGCGGCACGACCGACACGTGTCGCCGCACGGCGCGCAGGTCGAGCGTCGACGCGTCAACGCCGTCGATGAGCACGCGGCCATCGGTGGGTCGCACGAAACCCAGCACGAGGTTCAGCAGGGTGGACTTACCCGAGCCCGATGGTCCGACGAAAGCAACCGTCTCGCCCGGGGCGATCGAGAGGGTGAGCCCGTCGAGGGCGGGGGCCGATGTCGGCGGGTCGCCTGGTGCATCCGCGTCGGGGTAGCGGAAGGTGACCGCGTCGAGGGCGATCGCGCCGCTCGGGCGAGCGGCGACGGCCCGACCAGCGTTGTGCTCGATGTCGGGGTCCTGCAGAACCTCGGCGATCGAGCGCACTGACTCGGTGCCCCGGGCGATGATCGGCAGCAGCATGAGCAGGCCGGTCGCCGCCGTGGTCAGCAGCGCGAAGTAGGAACTCAACAGCACCACCTGGCCGGGCGAGATCGGCAGAAGCCCCGAGATCGCGAAGTAGGCGGCGAGCACGAGACAGGCGACGCCGAGAAGCTGCAGCGTCACCCAGGACAGGGAGGCGAAGCGCCCGTTCAAGAGGTCGAGGCGGTAGCCGGCGGTGCGCACGCCCTCAGCGCCCGCCGCTACGCGGTCGGTGGCGATGTGCTCGAGGCCGTGGGCACGGGTGATGGGCATGAGGCTCGCCATCTCGCCGACGCGGGCGGAGAAGTGCTCGACCTCGCGGCGGAACAGCTCGTTGCGTTCGCGGCTGCGCCGCATGAGGATCGCGCGCAAGAGCACGGCGAGAGGAATCGCGAGCGCGTACACGGGCAAGAACTGCGGCACCTCGATGGCCGTCATGACGATCGCGCCGATCAGCACCATGGTTGCCGACAGCAGCGGGTGGGTGACCTGCTGCAGCATGACCTCGACGTTCTCGACGTCGCGCACGACCTTCGTCTGCACGATGGACGAGTTCGCGCGTGTGTGGAAGCCGATCGACAGCTGCTGCAGCCGGTTGGCGAGCGCGTTGCGCAGGCCCGCCCCGAGGGAGCGCACGGCCCCCATGAACAGCTTCGTGTAGAGAACGTGGTTCGGGTAGTGCTGGGCGAGGGTCGCGAGGGCGATGCCAGCCCAGAGCCACAGGGAGCTCGCGGGACCACCCGCGACCACGATGTCGATGATCTGCGCGGTGACGACCGGCAGCATCCAGACCGGCGTCTCCTTCACGGCGAATGCAGCGACGGCGCCCGCCATGCGCCAGCGGTGCAGGCCGAGCAGGCGCAGGACACTGCGCACGGGATGCGCGCCCTCGACGATCTCGGGGCGCACCTCGCGCACGTGGGAAAACGCTTGCCGCATGGGTACAGTCTGCCCCATGCGGCCCGCGCAGCGCGCGTCGCCCGGCCATGCGCGAGCCTCCCGAGCCCGAACCGGGCTCTACATGCCCCAGGCGGCGAGCTGCGCGTTGCGGAAGACGCGGTCAGGGTCGAACTGCCTGCGCAGAGCGGCGGCGTCGGCGAACCGTGGCCACCGTGACGCGAGCGTGTGCGCATCCAGTGTGAAGACCTTCCCCCAGTGCGGGCGTGCATCGAATGGCGCGAGGGCCGCCTCGATCCGCGGCAGCACAGCGCGCACGCCCGCCATGTCGGGGCGCCACGTGAAGTGGATGCCGATGGTGTCGCGCCCGTACGCGCCCGAGAGCCACAGGTCGTCGGCGTGGATGCTGCGAATCTCGCTGACGAAGAGCAGCCGCTGCAGCTCGGGGCCGAGAGCCCTCATCGCAGCCAAAGCCTCAACGGCGCTGTCGCGTGGAACGAAGTACTCCGACTGCAGCTCGTCGCCGTTCGACGGGGTGATTTCGGCGCGGAAGTGCGGCAGGCGCTCGTGCCACGGCCCCGGCGCTCCCGTCTGGTCGGTGCAGTTTGCAGCGGGTTCGCCGTCGAGCGGGTGCCCGGGAACCCCCGCCCGCGTCGCACCGTCGAGAGCGGACGGCGCGAGCGACCCGCGGGTCTTTCGCCACACCTGGTCGATTCTTTGCGGGTCGACCCACGTCGTGAACATGCTGACGCTGTCGGCCGACCCCATGACGGCGTCGAGGTTGTCGAGCGCCGTCTCCCACGGCAGGCCCCGGTCGACCACCTGGGTCATGGTGTAGCTCGGCTCCACCTCCAGTTCGACGCGCGTCACGACCCCGAGCGCTCCGAGTGCGACGACTGCGCCGGCGAAGTCGGCGTCTGCGCGGCGCAGCGTGACGAGAGACCCGTCGGCCCGCACCACGTCGAGAGCGGTGACGGCGCTCGCAAGCGAGCCCGCAGCATCCCCCGAGCCGTGGGTTCCGGTCGCGATCGCGCCGGCCACCGTGATGTGCGGAAGCGACGCCATCGCGCCGAGCGCCCAGCCCACCGCGTCGAGTGCGCGCGCCACCTCCGCGTAGCGCATGCCGCCAGACACGGATGCGGTGCGCGCGTTCTCGTCGACCGTCACCTCGGCGGGAAGCGCCTCCGTCGACACCATCAACTCGGCACTGTCGGCGAGCGCCGTAAAGGTGTGTCGCGAGCCCACGGCGCGCACCGAGGTGGCCGTGCGGACAAGGTCGGCGAGCTCATCGACGCTCGTCGGGTGCGCGATGCGGGGAGCGGTGAAGGATATGTTGCCTGCCCAATTGCGGCCCGCGGATGTCGGTGCGCTCACCCGCGCAAGACTACGCGTGGCTCGGCTGCCGCTCCTCGCGCCCCCACGCCTGGCCGTAGCCGCCCTCGCTCTCAGGCTTCGCCATCAGGTCGAGGAAGGGCTTCGCGTCGAACGCCTCCGGCCCGAGCACGCCGGCGCCGCTCCAGGCGCCGGTCGCGAGCAGCTCGAGCGCGACGACCGGGTTGAGGGCGGTCTGCCAGACGACGCACTGCGCCTCATACTCGGCCATCGTCCACTCGTTGTCGCTCACGTGGTACAGGTACACCTCGCGCGGCTGGCCGTCTGTGCCCGTGCCTGTCACCCAGAGGCCGGCGCAGGTCTTGCCGGTCATGCGGGGGCCGAGCGTCGCCGGGTCGGGAAGGCCGGCCGCGACGACGTCGCGGGGGCTGACCTCGACGGGCCCGTTCGCACTGCGCACGCGGATCGGGGTCGTCTTGTCGAGCCCCAGCTGGTTGAGGGTCTTCAGGATGCCGATGAACTCGTCGCCCAGCCCGTACTTGAAGGTGACGCGCTTCGCGTCGAGCCAGCGCGGCATGAGCAGCACCTCTTCGTGCTCGACGTTGACGCACTCGACCGGGCCGATGCCCTCGGGGAAGTCGAAGACCTC
>VFQQ010000764.1_pt1 | contig 55661 bp, 51 predicted proteins | sample 3512341 | NCBI WGS metagenome assembly VFQQ01 (sample SAMN10412373, study PRJNA504923) | tailings metagenome | isolation source: Relicate 2 Philex TSF1 revegetated site | place: Philippines: Tuba, Benguet | collected 2017-08-29 | reverse complement strand
CGATTTCGCACCCACGCTCTGGGAAAATCTCGATGAGCTGAACCGGCGACGCGGCGCGGAGCCGGAACAGCCGGATGCGCCCTATCAACAGATGTGGTTCCCGGGTGTGCATGGCTCGGTCGGCGGTGGTGGCGAGCGGCGCGGCCTGTCCGATCAGGCGCTGGACTGGATCTGGGACGGCGCCCGCAGCGCCGGTCTGGAATTGGACACTTCGCCCGACTCTCACCTCTACAGGCTGAGTTCGTCGCACGCCGAGGCCCTCGCCAACCAGGCGGCACGCTTCAGCCCGATTGGCTTCATTCTCGACAACCTGCCCCGCGCCGACCGCACGCCGGGGCCCCTGCGCATGCATGAAGTGAGCCCGATCGCCCGCACCCGCTGGCGCGAGCGCTCCGAAAACCTGCCCGAGGCCAAGGCTTATCGGCCCGGCACGCTCACCCCCATCGCTCCCGAACTGGACCTCGATATCGATGGCGACGGGATTCCCGATCTCGAAGGCTACGGTCCGGAATTCTCGATCTACATCGTCCGGCCCGGAGACACGCTCGAACGCATCGCGCGCCGGGCTTATGGCAGCCCGAAACGCGTCGGACCGATCCTCGCCGCCAATCGCTACAAGATCATCGGCCCCGGCTCGATCCATCCCGGCCAGGCCCTGCGGCTGCCGAGGCGCAAGGACAGCTAGCGCGCGCCGCGGCCAGGTGACCGCCGCCGCTACTGCACGACGACGATCTTGTACTTCTCGCCGGTCTGCACCGGATCGCCCGGGTAGAGGTTGTTGAGGATGTAGAAGAGCTCGTTGCCGCGCGTCAGGGTATTCATCCGCCGGGCCAGCGAGTCTGCCGTGTCCATGTTGCCGGCCACCACGGTCTTGACCACCAGCCGGCGAACCAGCGTCAGGTCCTTGTCGGTGGTGCCCCGGAAGCTCTTCAGCGTATCGGTGGCCGCCTTCTCGAAGGCCGGGCTGGTGAACTTGGCCGCGAAGATGAAGCGGAACACCTGATCTCCCAGGCGGGCCACCGCGACGCGGAAATTCCACTGGTCGGTGACGGCGACGCCCGAGGCCATGTCGATGCCGTTGAAGCTTTCCTTCTTGACCGTGTTCGGCTGCAGCCCGGCGATCCAGCCGGACTTCAGGTAATCGGTCAGCGCCATCGACTTGGGCACCACGGCGCTGTCGAAACGCACCGCCTCGCCGTCGCCTGCAACGCCCACCACCGCACCCTTGGAAGACTGCAGCGTATAGTTGTTGGGCACCGTGAAGGTGAACTTGAGCGACGGCTGGATGTAACGCTGCCCGACGATGGCGCCCTGGTTGGGGCTGTCACCGAAGGCCAGCCCATCGACACCGGCCATATAGCCAGGCCGGTCGGTCTCGCCCAGACCCGGCGCGCCGAAGGCCGCGCGGGCATTCTCGATCGCCTTCTGGATACGGTCGGGCGTCGAGGGATGCGAGGACAGGAAGTCGTCGCCCTGGCTGGCGTCGCCGGCCGAGAACTTGGCGAACCGGCTCATGGCGCCAAGGAAGCGGGCCGCCGCATGCGGGTCGAACCCGGCCTTACCGGAAATCTGGATACCTTCCTTGTCGGCCGCCAGTTCCTGCTGCTGGCTGAACGCCGCGAGCTGCATCTTGGCCTTGTTCGACGACTGGTCGGTCTCGACATTGCCGCCGAAGACGCCGGTGACCACCTTGTCGACGATCTCGTTGGTCCGCACGCGATTGGTGCGGGCGCGGGCGTGCTTGAGAACGACGTGGGCGATTTCGTGCGCCAGCACAGCCGCCAGCTCGCTGGTGTCCGACGCGAGCGCCAGGATGCCGCGCGTCACGTAGATATAGCCGCCGGGCAGCGCGAAGGCATTGACCTCGGACGTGTCGAGGATGGTGACGGTGAACTTGGTGCTGGGCTGGTCGGCAGCCAGCAGCAGCCTGCCGACGATCCGCGCCAGCATCACTTCCGCCTGCCGGTCCTGGTAGACGCCGCCATAGGACGCGACGATGCGCGGATGCTCGCGCGCGCCGATCACGTCTTCCTCGGGGTCCGAGCTGGTCTGCACGACGGGCGCATTCTGCCCCTGCGTCTGCTGCACCGCGATATTGGGCCCGAAGCTGGTGCAGCCGGCGAGCGCAAACAGCAGCGCCACCGGCACTGCTGCGTAAGTCTTTGAAGTGATGCGACGCAAAGCCATCATCGCGCGGCCAGAACCTCGATCTGCTCGGGATGCGTGATCTCGATGCGTGGACCATCCCGGTCATCCACCCATCCCCGAATCCGCACCAGCGCTTCTTCAAGCACCAGCGGATCGAACCCCGCATCGGCGAAAAGGCGCAGCGCCCTCCCGTCGATCACGGCGGTGAAGTCTTCTTTCCAGTAGCGACCGAAATTGAGAAACACGCGCCCGCCGGACTTCTCCGCCAGCAGCACCCGCCCTTCGACAAGTTCGTATTGGCCCGCGCGCTCGACGATCGCGGCAGGCCGGTCCGCACGCCGAACCGTGTAGTAGGGATCGGCCCAGATTCCAAGCTTCATCGTGCGTGCGTGGCTCTCGGCGGCCAGCAATTCTGCGAGACAGGCGCGATTGTCCGGAAACGAATAAACCCGCGCCAAACCCTCGGCGACCATCTGGCGTTGCACCCAGACTTCGGCGCCATCGGTGACGAACATCTGCCCCAGCACCCGATCGTGCCGGTCGCGATCGGCGCCGCCGTGACGGATCTCGACCGCCTTGCCGAGCGCCAGTGCCTCGAGCCGGGCCTTGGCCTCGTCCGCCTTGGGCCAGGCTGCGAAATCCTCGTTGCCGCGCGGCAGTTTAGGCGCTTGCAGGCCGATCAGGCGAACCACGAGGCCATTGTCGAGAATGACGGTATCGCCGTCGGTCACGCTGGTGACGATGCCCTTGGGACCTGCGCGCAGGTCGGCGCACGCCATGCCGGCACCCGACATGGACAAGGCTACCGTCGCCACGGCCAGTCCCAGAGCATATCGCTTCAGCAAATTCCGCCCCAAATCGACAGCCTCCAGCCTGCACGGAATTGCGGCGAAAATCATCCACATGCGGCAGACCTGCGGCAGTTGTTGCAACGCCGCAACGGCTTTCCCGATCCATGCGGCGCACGCAGAGGCCCCGAGCGCCGGGCGCAGTCTGCAACCTATGCCAAAGTGAGTGGTTTTGCCCCGAACGAACGATCGGAGAGACAATGATGAGCGACCCTGCTTCCCACGGCCACAAAAACGCCCTCGGTGAGAACCGCGACATTGCCCTGCCCGGCGGCGTGCCGTTCGCGCCGCTCAACGACGGCAACGCCATTCCGCAGCTCGGCTTCGGCGTCTGGCAGGTGCCCAATGACGGAGTGACCGGGGCCGTGGGCGAGGCGATCCGCGCCGGCTACCGCCACATCGACACCGCACAGGGCTACGACAACGAAGCCGGCGTCGGGCGCGCCATCCGCGAGGCGGGGGTCGATCGCGAAGACCTGTTCATCACCAGCAAGATCCGCACGAAATCGATGGGCGCCGATGCCCGCAAGGGCATCGAGGAGAGTCTCAAGGCGCTCGGCCTCGATTATCTCGACATGTTCCTGATCCACTGGCCGATCCCCGCCCACAACAACTATGTCGAGACCTGGAAAGCTTTCATAAAGGCGCGCGACGAGGGACTTGTCCGCACCATCGGGGTGTCGAACTTCCTGCCCGAATATCTCGGCCGCATCATCGATGAGACCGGCGTTGCGCCGGCCATCAACCAGATCGAGACCCACCCCTATTACCAGCAGCGCGACGTACGCCAGTTCCACTTCCAGAACCGCATCCAGCTCGAGAGCTACTCGCCGCTCGGCGGCGGCGAAGTGCTCGATGATCCGGTGATCGCCGAGATCGCGCGCCGGCACGGCAGGACGCCGGCACAGATCATCATCCGCTGGCATCTGCAGGAAGGGTTGGTGGCCATCCCCAAATCCACTCATGCCGACCGCATCCGCGACAATCTCGATGTCTTCGGCTTCGAGCTCGACGAGGCCGACATCGGCCGCATCGCCAGCCTCGACAAGCCGGACGGCAAGCAACTCGACGACCCGGCCAACAACAACAACATCTGGTGACGCCGGTCATGGACGACCTCGATCGACTGCTGGCCCCGCTTTACGCGCGGCTGGCCGCCCGCGACGAACTGTCGGCCGAAGAGCGGCAGGCCTTGCGGTCGATCGCCGGCCCGATCAAGGTCATCCCCGCCGGCGGCGACATGGTCGTGGAGGGCGCGCGAGCGACCAAATCCACGCTCGTGACTGACGGCTACTGCACTCGCTATCGGCTGATGGAGAACGGCGAACGACAGATCACCGCCATCCATGTCGCTGGCGACTTCGTCGACCTGCACAGTTTCCTGCTCAAGGTGATGGACCACAGCGTCGGCGCGCTCTCGACCTGCACCATCATCACCTTCGAGCATACCGACCTCGAAAAGCTCACCCGGCAGTACCCGCACCTCACCCGGCTGCTGTGGCTCTCGACGCTGCTCGACGCGGCCATCAACCGCGAGTGGATCGTCGGGCTCGGGCGGCTCTCTGCCTTCGCCCGGCTGGCGCACCTGATCTGCGAGCTTTATGTGCGGCTCAAGGTGGTCGACGCGGCCGACGATACCGGCTTCGTCATGCCGATCACCCAGGTTGAACTGGCCGACGCACTGGGCATTTCATCGGTGCACGTCAACCGCGTGCTGCAGGAGATGCGCGACCAGGACCTGGTGGTCTGGAAGGGCGCCCGCATCGACATCGTCGATTGGGACAAGCTCGCCAAGGCGGCGGAGTTCGACCCGCGTTATCTGCACCTCGAGAGGGAGCCGCGTTGAGACGATGCACCGCTATTATTTCGACATCGTCGATCACCACGGTCAGACCAGCGACACCGAAGGTATGGAATTCGAGACGATGGATGAGGCGGTGGCCGAGGCGCGCCGCGCCCTCGGCGGCATGGTCAAGGATGCGCTGAGCGACGGTGGCAGCCTGCCGATCGAAATCCATATCCGCGACGGCGATGAAGGTCCGGTGGTCCTCACCGTGACGATGACCTCGGCAGCGGGCTAACCCGAGAGCGTGTCGACTTTCCGCAGCGCCGGGAACAACCGCGACCACAGCGCCACGATGGCAATGGTGCCGACGCCGCCGAGCGCCACCGCCAGCACCGGCCCCATCAGGCCTGCCGCGATGCCGGCGCGGAACTCACCGATCTGGTTGGACGCGCCGATAAAGAGCGAGTTCACCGCATTCACCCGTCCGCGCATCTCGTCCGGCGTCAGCAATTGCACCAGCGACGAGCGGATCACCACGCTGATCGTGTCCGACGCGCCCAGCACCACCAGCATGACGATCGAGAGCGCGATGTTGGTCGAATAGGCAAAGACGATGGTGGCGACGCCGAACGCCGCCACGGCCCACAGCATCGTCACGCCGACCCGGTGCTTGAGCGGAAACCGCGCCAGGTAGAGCGCCATGCACACCGCGCCGATGGCCGGCGCCATGCGCAGGAATCCGAGCGCCCACGGCCCCGCGTGAAGAATGTCGCGCGCATAGACCGGCAGCAGCGCCGTGGCGCCACCGAGCAGCACGGCGAAGAGATCGAGCGAGATGCAACCCAGCATCAGCGGCCGGCTGCGGATGAAGGCGACGCCGGCAAACACAGTCTCGAAGGTGACGGGCCCGCGCGGCGGCGTACTCGCCGGCCGCGGAATGGCGATGACATTGGCGCTGGCGATGAGGAAGAACACGCCCGAGGCGAGGAACGGCACCACTGGTCCCAGCCCGTAAAGCAGGCCGCCGAGCGCCGGCCCGATGATGAACGACGTCTGCATCACCGATGTGGACGTGGCCACCGCGCTCTGCAGCTGCGCCGTCGGCACGATCCCCGGCAGCAGCGCCGCCATGGTAGGCTGCTCGAAGGCGCGAGCCGCGCCCAGCACCATCACCGCCGCGAAGATGCCCCACGTTTCGAGCCAGCCCTGCCAGATGCCGAGCGCGATGATCACCATCGTCACCGCTTCGATGATCTGACAGATGAAGCCGATGCGGCGTCTGTCGAACTGATCGGCCACCTGCCCGGCCACGAAGGTGAGCACCAGCATGGGCAGGAACTGGAACAGTCCCACCAGTCCCAGATCGAACGGGTTGCGCGTCTTGTCGTAGATCAGCCAGCCAATCGCCACCGCCGAGCCCTGGAACGCCATGCCCGACAGGGCGCGCGAGGAAAGAAAATGCCGGAATGCCGGCAGGCGGAGCACGTGGGGGAGATCGGTCATGGACACGGGGTTCGTGGACAGGCGGGAGGCTTTGCGTCGAAGCAGATGACCTTAGACGCAAAATGCTGCGTCACGCGAGTGCGAGACCAGAATTCCGCGCGAATTTGCCCGGCGAACACCCCAGCCGCTTCCGGAACGCCGTGCTGAACTTACCGGCCGATGGCGTAGGCCTGCATCAGGCGGGGGGTTGCGCCGGCGCGCAGAAGGCCGTCGGCGTCGCGGCGGGCAGCCGTGAGGCGACCGACGGTCCAGGGGCGAGCGAGTTCGAGCTTGTGCCCGCGTACAGCAAGGCTGTCGAGCGTCGCCGCAGGGGCGCTCGACTCGATCATCAGATGCCCCGGCTCGCGCGAGCGCGGATAAAAGGACGCCGGGAAATGGCCGGTGTGAAACAGCGGCAGGTCGATGGCCTCCTGCAGGTTCAGCCCGTGGTGGACGTGGCGCAGGAAGAACGACAGCTGCCACTGGTCCTGCTGGTCGCCACCGGGCGTGCCGAAGGTGATAGCCGAGCCGTCGGCATGCATGGCGATGCTAGGTGTAAGCGTGGTGCGCGGCCGGCTGCCTGGAGCCAGCGAACTGGGCAGATCCGGCGTCAGCCAGAACATCTGGGCGCGCGAGTTGAGGCAGAAGCCGAGTTCGGGAATGGCCGGCGAGGATTGCAGCCAGCCTCCTGACGGCGTCACCGACACCATGTTGCCCCAGCGGTCGATGACGTCGATATGGACCGTGTCGCCGCGCTCTTCGGCCAGATGCCCCATGGTGGGTTCGAAGACGACGCCGTGCTTGCCGTCCATGGCGGTCAGCAGCGCCTGCGCCCGCTGGAACAGGTCTTCGTAGCCGCGCACAAGTCCGGGCCGCAGGTCGAAGGAGGCGTCCTTGCCGATCAGCGAGCGGCGGGCGTGGTTGTAGTCGTCCGACAGCAGGACATCGAGCGGCACGGTCTGCGGGCCGGAGTCGCCGTAATAGACCTCGCGGTCGGCATAGGCGAGCTTCATGGCCTCGGTCACGGTGTGCACGAACTCGGCGCCGTTCGGATCCATGCCCGGCATGTCGAAGCCGGAAAGCAGCGCCAGTGATTGCAGCAGCACCGGCCCCTGACCCCAGCCGCCGGTCTTGTGCACGGTCCAGCTGTGATAGTCGTAGCTGGTGGGAGCCTCGATGGTGGCGCGCCAGTTGGCGAGGTCGGCGCCGGTCAGCGCGCCTCTGTGACGGTTGCCGCTGCCATCCATCACTTCGGTGCTGCGCACGAAACGATCGACGGCCTCGGCGATGAATCCGCGATAGAACACGTCGCGCGCCGCTTCGATCTGGTTCTCGCGACCGGTGCGGGACTCGGCCTCCGACAGCAGGCGCCTCCAGGTTGCGGCAAGCGTCGGATTGGTGAAGTTGGCGTTCGGCGCGGGCGCCGCGCCACCGGGCAGCCACAGCGCCGCCGAAGTCGGCCATTCGGTCCGGAAGAACTCCGCCATTTCGGCGATGGTCTGGCTGACGCGCGGTAGCATCGGGTGACCATGCTCGGCATAGTGGATAGCCGGCTCCAGCACCGTGCGCAGGTCGAGGCTGCCATAGTCACGCAGCATCAGCATCCAGCCGTCGAAACTGCCGGGGATCACGGTAGCGAGCATGCCGTCGCCCGGAATGATGTCGAGCCCCTCGGAGCGGTAATGCTCGATGGTGGCGCCCGCCGGCGCGGGCCCCTGCCCGCAGATCACCTCGACCTTGCCGCGGGCCGCTGAATAGACCAGCGCCGGCATGTCGCCGCCGGGTCCGTTCAAATGCGGCTCCACCACCTGCAGCACGAAACCGGTGGCGACGGCGGCGTCGAAGGCATTGCCGCCGCGCTCGAGCATGCTCATGCCCACGGCCGAGGCAATCCAGTGCGTGGAGGTCACCACGCCAAACCGGCCGAGAATTTCCGGCCGGGTCGTAAACATGCTCATCGATGCCTCCGGGCTCCCTAAGGTGGAACCAATTTAGTAAATAAGACCATCGAGCAGTCGCGAGCGACGGCCGTGGACTTGGCGCCACGCATATCTCCGACGCCCATCCTGCGTCAAATTGCCCAATCAGCCAACCATTCTGCCTAATTTTGGCGCACATTTTCCGGGTTGACAGATTTTGTGCAGGCCATACGCTCGATACCAATTCAAGATTGGTTCACGATGCTGACGACGACGCTCAATTCCAGCCTGGTCCGCACGCAGCTGATGGCGCTCATTCAGTCCGGCTCGCTCGGACCCGACGCCCGCCTGCCCACCGAGCGTGAGCTGAGCGATCGGCTGGGCGTCAGCCGTCGCAGCCTCAGGCTGGCGCTGGAGTCGCTGGAGGCCGAGGGCCTGATCTGGCGCCGGCAGGGCAAGGGGACCTTTGCGGGTTCGCCGCCCGATCCGACCGGCGCGCTCGCCGCCGCGATCGTCGGCGACACGACGCCCGGCGACATCATGGAAGCGCGACTGGCGCTGGAACCGGCGCTGGCTGCACTTTGCGCCAGGCACGCAATGCCCTCGCATATCGAGCGCATGCGGCACCTCGCCCAGCGCACGCTGGAAGCGCCCAATCCGGACTCTGCCGAACTCTGGGACGGCACCCTGCATCGCCTCATCGCGCAGACGGCTGGCAACCGGCCGATGATCACGATGCTGGCGATGCTCGACGAAGTGCGTGGCAACGAGACCTGGCGCGCCATCCGCTCGATGGCTCGTTCGGCCGAAACCAAGCGCACCTCCGACCGCGAGCACCACGCCATCATCGATGCCATCGAAAGCGGCCTGCCCGAAGCGGCAGCAGAAGCGATGCGCGTCCACCTGCACAGCCTGATCGAAAACCTCCGGCGCGTCGGCGTTCTGCCGAGGCCCGTCGCCGGCAGCTGATTGGAAACCGCCGTGACCGAGACCGCCTTCTCACTCGCCGATCTCGAAGCCGCTGAAAGGCTGATGGGCATCGCCTATACCGAGCGCGAGCGCCAGCAGATGGCCGGCAATCTCGACGGCCAGATCGCTTCGGCCAAGCAGATCCGGACGCTGGGGCACGACAATAGCGTGCCGATGGCCAGCCGCTTCGACCCGCGCCTCGCCGGCTTCGGCATGCCGGCCGATACCGGCGTGAAGTTCAGCGCGCCGAGCACAGCGCCGCTGCCCTCCGATGCGGCCGACATCGCCTTCGCGCCGGTCACGATGCTGGGCGACTGGATCCGCACCGGCAAGCTCACCAGCCGGCAGCTGACGCAGATCTACCTCGATCGCATTGCCACCTATAATCCGAAGCTCGAATGCTTCGCCGCGATCCACCCGGACCGCGCACTCGCCGAAGCCGACGCCGCCGATGCCCTGCTGCGCGCGGGCACCTATCTCGGCCCGCTGCATGGCATTCCCTATGGCCTGAAGGACCTCTTCGACACCGCCGGCATCGTCACCGGCTGGGGCGCGGAACCGTTCCGCGACCGCACGCCGGACGCCGACGCCACCATCGTCAAGCGGCTGCGCGCCGCCGGTGCGGTGCTGCTGGGCAAGACCACTGTCGGCGCCCTCGCCTATAACGACATCTGGTACGGCGGCCGCACGCGCAATCCGTTCAACATCGAGGAAGGCTCGAGCGGTTCGAGCGCCGGTTCGGGCTCGGCCACCGCTGCGGGCCTCTGCGCCTTCGCCATCGGCACCGAGACGCTGGGCTCGATCACTTCGCCGTCGCAGCGCTGCGGCACCACGGGCCTGCGGCCGACCTTCGGTCGCGTACCGCGCACCGGCGGCATGGCGCTCTGCTGGTCGCTCGACAAGGTCGGGCCGATGTGCCGCTCCGTCGAGGACACCGCAATCGTCCTCGCCACGCTCAACGGCTACGACGCCGCCGACCGCAGCTCGATCGGCGCACCCTTTTCGTTCGACGCCACGCGGCCCGTCACGGGCATGAAGCTCGGCTACCTGCCCGAAGCCTTCGACGATGCGGAAGCGAACAGCGTCGACCGCGCTGCGCTCGAAGCCGCCCGCAGCCTCGGCATCGAAGTTGTGCCGGTGTCGCTGCCCGACCTGCCCTATGGCGCATTGATGAACATCCTCTACGCCGAAGCCGCGGCCGCCTTCGAGCACCTGACGCTTTCGGATCTCGACGATACGCTGACCTGGCAGGACGACGGCGCCTGGCCCAACACCTTCCGCAAGGCGCGTTTCCTCTCGGCGGTGGACCATGTGCAGCTCGACCGCCTGCGCTACCGCGTGATGCAGGCGATCGATGGCCTATTCACCCAGGTCGACGCACTGATCGGCCCCTTCATGACCGGGCCGACGCTGGTGGCCAGCAACTTCACCGGACATCCCTGCCTGCATCTGCGCGCCGGCTTCATCGACAGCGGCACGCGCGGGCTGGCTTCGCTCGGCTCGGGCAAACTGACCACCGGCGAAGAGCAGGCCGGCAGGCTGCATCGCGTGCCGCAGGGCATTTCATTGTGGGGACGGCTCTTCCAGGAAGGACCGATCCTCAATCTCGGCATGGCGCTCGAAAAGGCGCTGGACGTCGCGGGAGAACGCCCGCGCTTGCCGGGCTAGCAACCGGGTGGTGCCGGCTGCGGCCGGCATCGCTTTCCCGGGAGGAGGCGCGGGTCCGAGGGGCCTCGCGCAAGAGGGCAACAAAAGAACCTCGCGGCCGCATGGGGCCAGCAGGCAATGGACGCGCCTATTTGCCGGCGAGAGCCGGACCACGTCAATTCAAAGGGGAAACGAAGATGAAGCGTAGAAACTTTCTGATCTCGACGGCCGGCCTTCTGGGCAGCACCGCGATGCTGCCGATCTTCACCAACACTGCTCTCGCCCAGGAAACCCCGGTCACCGGCGGCACCCTGATCTGGGGCCATTCCGAGACGGTGCAGAACCTCGACATGCACCAGACCGGCACGGCATCGACCAGCCGTGTGCTGCAGAACGTGCACTGCTCGATCGTCACGGTCGACAAGAACCTCGCCGTCATTCCGTGCCTCGCCGAGAGCTTCGATGTGGCTGAAGACGGCCTCACCTACACCTTCAAGCTCCGGCCCGATGTGGTCTTTCACAACGGCCAGAAGATGACCTCGGCCGACGTGAAGTACTCGTTCGAACGCTGCAAGGACCCCGCCACCGGCGCGGTGAACTTTGAGGTGTTCAACAACGTCGCCGCCATCGAAACGCCCGACGACCTGACCGTCATCATCAAGATGTCGGCGGTCAACGCGCCGTTCCTGTCGCGCCTCGCCGAAAACGGCGCCGGCGTCATCATGCCGGTCGGTTCCGGCGACCAGCAGGGCACGACGCCGATCGGCGCCGGCCCGTTCAAGTTCGTCAGCTACGAAGCCGGCAACGCCGTCGTTCTCGCCCGCTTCGACGAATACTTCGAAGGCCCGGCTTATCTCGATGGCGTCGTCGCCCGCGAGATCACCGAGCCGACCGTGCGCCTCACCGGCCTGCGGACCGGCGAATTCCACATGATCAACGACATCCCGCCCGACCGCATGGAAGAGATCAAGGGCGACGCCCAGTTCCAGACCGTCTCGTGGTTCCCGTTGAACTTCGACTTCATCAACCTCAATAACGACTTCGAGCCGTTCAAGGACCAGCGTGTCCGTATGGCCTTCGACCTGATCATCGACAAGGACATGCTGCTGCAGGGTGCGCTCTGGGGCCAGGGCGCACTCACCGCGTCGCCGAGCTACCCGACGTCGCTCGCCTATAATGCCGACCTCAAGCCGCGCGCCCAGGACATCGAGAAGGCCAAGGCGCTGCTCGCCGAAGCCGGCTATGGCCCGGGCACGCTCAACATCGTGTTCAAGGCGACGACCAACTACCCTTACCACGTCGAAGCGGCGCAGATCCTCGTCGAGTGGTTCCGCATGGCCGACGTCAACCTGACCATCGAGCAGCTCACCTGGGCGGACTGGCTGAGCCAGGTCTGGGTGAACAAGGACTTCCAGATGTCGATGATGAACTTCTTCGGCCTGTGGGAATCCGACTTCCTCTACTACTCGCTCTATCACTCGACCGGCGGCTTCAACTACCGCCACATCAACGATCCCACCATCGACGAGCTGGTCACCAAGGCCCGCGGTGTGGTGGACGATCAGGCTCGCGCCGACATCTACAAGCAGGTGCAGCAGCGCGTCTATGACGAGGTGCTCGACGTGGTGATCTGGTTCCGCAACGGCTCGATCGCCGGACAGACCAGTGTCGGCGGCCTCGATACCATCGTGCATCCCAACGGCAACGCACTGAACTTCCACAAGGTCTGGCTCAAGGCCTGATCCGACTGGAATTCACAAGGGTCGGCCATGACGGCCGGCCCTTCGACCCCGCTGCGGAGCGCCGTGCATGAGCTTCCTCATCAATCGCCTTGTCTCGATCGCCTTCACCCTGGTGCTGATCTCGATGATCACCTTCGGGGTGACCAACATCCTGCCGGGCGACGTGGCGATGATGATCATGGGGACGCAGAGCAATCCCGAAGCCCTGGCGGGCCTTCGGCAGTCGCTCGGCCTCAATGATCCGCTGATCGTGCAATACGGCCGCTGGGTCGTCGGCATGCTGACCGGCGACTGGGGCAACTCGCTGATCTTCAAGGTGCCGATCACCGAACTGCTCGGCCAGAAGATGCGTTCGAGCGCGCTGATCGTCGTGCTGTCGATGGCCATTGCGCTGGCCGCCGCCGTACCGCTCGGCGTCTGGGCCGCGGTGCACCGCAACAAGTGGCAGGACACGGTCAGCTCCAGCACCGCCTTGCTCGGCGTCAGTCTGCCCGACTTCTTCTGGGGCATCATGATGATCCTGCTGTTCGCGCGCGGCCTGGGCTGGCTGCCCTCGAGCGGCGTCGCCGACCCGGCTACCGATTTCGGCGCCGCGCTGCGCTATGCGCTGCTCCCGTCGCTGGCTTTGGGCCTCGGGCTCATGGCGCATCTCACCCGCATGACGCGCTCCACCATGGTGGGCATCCTCAACCAGGAGTTCGTCCGCGTCGCCCGTGCCAAGGGGTTGTCCGAGCGCGTCGTGATCTGGCGCTACGCGCTCGCCAACGCCATCGGTCCGGTGATGACCATCGCCGGCCTGCAGGTGGGCTACCTCTTCGGCTCGATCATCGTAGTCGAGACCCTGTTCAACTATACCGGCATGGGCTGGCTGACCTACCAGGCGCTGCTCAACCGCGACGTGCCCCTCATCCAGGCCACGGTCTTCGTCATCGCCGCCGTGGTGATGCTCATCAATCTCCTGGTCGACCTGCTCTACGTGCTCGTCGATCCGCGCATCCGGCTGGAGTAGCGGCATGAAGCGGTTTCTCTCCACCAAGGGGGTGATCGGCGCATCTCTGGTGCTGCTGGTCGTGCTCGTGGCGCTGCTGGCGCCACTGCTGATCACGCCTGACATGGCGACCAGGATGGACATGCGGGCCCGGCTCGCCGGCCCGTCGCTCAACCATATCTTCGGCACCGATCAGCTCGGGCGCGACCTGTTCTTCCGCGTCATGCTCGGCACCCAGACCTCGATCGGCATTGCCGGCACGGCGGTGCTGCTCTCGATCGTCATCGGGCTGCCGCTGGGCATTGTCTCCGGTTACTATCGCGGCCATGTCGACAACGTGCTGATGCGCCTCGTCGACACGCTGCTGGCTTTCCCGGCGCTGCTGCTGGCGCTGGTGATCAGCGCCATGCTGGGCCCGAACCTGCAGAATACCATCATCGCGGTGGGCATCGCGTTCACGCCATTCCTCGCCCGCATCGTCCGCGGCGAGGCTCTGCGGGTGGCGCAGATGCCCTATGTCGAAGCCGCCCGCGCTTCGGGCACCAATGACCTGATGATGATCGTCCGGCACATCCTGCCCAACATCATGCCGCAGATCATTGTGCAGGCGACCATCAGCCTCGCCTTCGCCATCCTCGCCGAGGCCGGCCTCTCCTTCCTCGGGCTGGGCACGCAGCCACCGAACTCGTCGTGGGGCCTGATGATCCAGGCCTCGCGCGACTATCTCGACGTCGCCCCATGGACCGCGCTGGTGCCGGGTGGCGCAGTAGCGCTGACGGTGCTCGGGCTCAACATGTTCGGCGACGTGCTGCGCGACGTACTCGATCCGAGGGTCAAGGGATGAACGAACTCAAACCCATCGTCGCCATCGACAGCCTGCGTGTGGAGTTCCCCACCGACGGCGGCACCGTCATCGGCGTCAACGACGTCAGCTTCGCCATCCGGCCGGGAGAGACCGTCTGCGTCGTCGGCGAGAGTGGTTCGGGCAAGTCGGTGACCTCGCTGTCGCTGATGCGGCTCGTCGAGTTCGGCGGCGGCAGGATCACCGGCGGTGCGCTGAAGTTCGCCCGCGGCGACGGCAGCGTGCTCGACGTTGCCGATGCCGACGCTGCCACCATGCAGTCGATCCGTGGCAACGAAATCGGCATGATCTTCCAGGAGCCGATGACCTCGCTCAATCCGGTGTTCACCATCGAACGCCAGCTGGTCGACGGGCTGATGACCCACCGCAAGCTGAGCCAGGATGCGGCGACCGCGCGGGCGCTCGACCTGCTGAGGCAAGTCCGCATCCCCGAACCGGAGCGGCGACTGAAGCAGTATCCGCACGAGCTGTCGGGCGGCATGCGCCAGCGCGTGGTGATCGCCATCGCCATGGCCTGCGAACCGCGCCTCCTGATCGCCGACGAACCGACCACCGCACTCGACGTCACCATCCAGGCCGAGATCCTGGCTCTGGTCGATCGGCTGAAGCGCGAGAATGGCATGTCGGTGCTGTTCATCACCCACGACATGGCGGTGGTGGCACAGATGGCCGACCGCGTGGTGGTGATGTACCGCGGCAATATCGTCGAGCAGGGTACGGTCGAGGAAATCTTCGAGAACCCACAGCAGGACTACACCAAGGCCCTGCTCGCCGCCGTGCCCCGACTGGGCGCGATGCGCGGCACATCGGCGCCGGAAAAGATGCCGGTGCTGAATGCCGCTTCAGCTCAGCCGGCGGCCAGGGTAGCCACCGACGCGCCCCCCAAGGTGCTGCTCGATGTGCGCGGCCTCACCACCCGCTTCCCGGTCAAGCGTGGGCCTCTCCGCCTGACCGTGGCCAATGTGCATGCGGTCGAGGATGTGAGCCTGCAGCTCAATGTCGGCGAGACGCTGGCGCTGGTCGGCGAGTCCGGCTGCGGCAAGTCCACGACTGGCCGCTCCATCCTCCGGCTGGCCGAACCGCAGTCCGGTGCGGTGACGCTCGACGGCTGGGACGTCCGCGCGCTTGGCGCTGCCGATTTACGGCGCGCCCGGCAGGACATGCAGATGATCTTCCAGGACCCCTTCGCCTCGCTCAATCCCTACCGCAGGCTGCGCGACCAGGTGGCCGAGCCGCTGCTGAACTTCGATGTCGCCCATGGCAAGACGCTCGATGAGCGTGTCGCCACGCTGTTCGACCGGGTCGAACTGCCGCGCAACTTCATGACGCGGTTCCCTCACGAGCTCAGCGGCGGCCAGCGGCAGCGCGTCGCCATTGCCCGCGCCCTCGCCACCAACCCCAAGCTGATCGTCGCCGACGAAGCCGTATCGGCGCTCGACGTCTCCGTTCGCGCACAGATCCTCAACCTGATGATGGACCTACAGGCCGATCTGGGCGTGTCGTTCCTGTTCATCAGCCACGACATGGCGGTGGTCGAACGCGTCTCGCACCGGGTCGGCGTCATGTATCTCGGTCGCATCGTCGAGATCGGCACGCGCCGGCAGATTTTCGAGAGCCCTCAGCACGATTACACCAAGACGCTGCTCGCTGCGGTGCCGATCGCCGATCCGCGCCAGCGGCGCCTGCTCGACGACAAGGTCTTCCGCTCCATTCCCTCTCCCGTCCACCCCGTGGGTTACCAGCCGCCACCGTCGGTCTATGATGAGATCACGCCCGGCCACCTGGTCCTCCGCCCCAACTGACAAGAAGAAGAGTACCTCATGCCCATCAAGAACCGTGTCGCCGAACTGCATGCCGAGATCACTGCCTGGCGCCGTGACATCCACGAGCATCCCGAGACCATGTACGACACCGAGCGCACCTCGGCTCTCGTCGCCGACAAGCTGCGTGAGTTCGGCTGCGACGAAGTGGTCGAAGGCATTGGCCGCACCGGCGTCGTCGGCGTGATCAAGGGTCGTACCGACACCGCCGGCAAGGTCGTCGGTCTCCGTGCCGACATGGACGCGCTGCCTATCCTCCAAGCCACCGGCCTGCCCTATGCCTCCAAGACCCCCGGCAAGATGCATGCCTGCGGCCATGACGGCCACACCGCCATGCTGCTGGGCGCCGCGAAATATCTCGCCGAGACCCGCAATTTCGACGGCACGGCCGTGATCGTCTTCCAGCCGGCCGAAGAAGGCGGCGCCGGCGGTGACGCGATGGTCAAGGATGGCCTGATCACCCGCTGGGGCATCAAGGAAATCTACGGCATGCACAACCAGCCGGGCCTGCCGGTGGGCAGCTTCTCGATCCGTCCGGGCGCCTTCTACGCCGCCACGGATAATTTCACTGTCGATGTTGTCGGCAAGGGCAGCCATGCGGCCCGCCCGCATGCCGGTACCGATACCACCGTCATCGCCAGCCACATCGTCGTGGCGCTGCAGACCATTGCGTCACGCAATGCCGACCCACTGAAGTCGATCGTCGTTTCGGTCACCAGCTTCCGCACCGATTCCGACGCGTACAACGTCATCCCCGAGCACGTCGAACTGCGCGGCACTGTCCGCACCTTCGACAAGGAAATCCGCCAGCTCGCCGAAGACCGCTTCAAGGCGATCGCCACCAGCGTGGCAGAGGCCTTTGGCGGCAAGGCCAACGTCCAGTACGACCGTGGCTATCCCTCGATGGTCAACGCCGAAACCGAGACCGTCTACGCCAGTGATGTGGCGAGGAAGATTTCCGGCATCCCGGTGATCGACGCGCCAGCCATCATGGGCGGCGAGGATTTCGCCTTTATGCTCGAAGCCTGCCCGGGCGCTTATATCCAGATCGGCAATGGCGACACCGCCGACGTCCACCACCCGCTCTACAACTTCAACGACGACGCCATCCCGCATGGCACGTCGTACTGGGCCGAACTCATCGAAACCCGCATGCCGGTGGCATGATGACGGACGCGTCGCGCGGCATCGGCAAGGGACGCAACGCCTGGCAGCGTACGCCGGAGCGGATCGCCCTTGCACCGGCGCGTGCGGTGCGTCCTCTCCGGCTCGACGCACGACCAATCGGGCTCGAACTCGATCTGGGGCGCACGGCCCTGATCGTCGTCGACATGCAGAACGCCTTCTGCACGCCCGGCGGACTGACCGACCGCGGCGGCTTCGATCTCGGCCCGGTGCGCGCGCCGATCGCCCCGCTCAATGCCCTGCTGCCGGCACTGCGCCAGCAGGACGTGCCAGTGATCTGGCTCAACTGGGGGCATCGCCCGGACCTGCTGAACGTGCCGCCGATGGCGGTGCACGCCTTCGACAGGGACAGCAAGGGAAGCGGCCTCGGCACCGCGCTGCCCGGCGACCGCGGCCAAATTCTGCTCAAGGACAGCTGGTCGGCGGCAGTGGTCGACGACCTCGAGACCAACCCGCGCGACATCCATGTCGACAAGTACCGCATCAGCGGCTTCTGGGACACGCCACTCGACAGCATCCTGCGCAACCTCGACGTCCGCACGCTGCTGTTCGCCGGCGTCAACCTCGACGTCTGTGTCTACCATACCCTGGCCGATGCCCACTTCCTCGGCTACGACTGCATCCTGCTCGAAGACTGCTGCGCCACCACCGCCCCGCAATTCTGCACCGACGCCACCCTCCACAACATCATCAAGTGCTTCGGCTTCCTGGCGCGATCGTCCGATCTGGCCCGGCCAGGATGAGCCGACCACCGCCTGGCGCATGAGCAATTTGGGTCATGCCTCCACCCCGCGGCCTCGCTAGCATGTGGCTCTCAGGGGAGGAGTGACCATGCTGCACAGATTGGCATGCGCGTTGGCCGTGGCACTCTTCATGGTGCCACCAGCATCGGCGCAACAGGTTCCGGTCACGGACTTCAGACAATCCGTCGTCATCAACGCACAGGATGCACTGACGCGGCTCGGCTACGACATTGGTGCGTCCGATGGCCAGTGGGGGCGCCGCTCGCGCGAAGCCCTCAACACCGTGCGGGCCGAGAACGGACTGCCGCCGGTCGACGATCTGAGCGGATCGTCAGTGGCGCTGCTGCACCGGCTGTCGCCCGGGCTGATGACCCTGCCGCATCCGGGCGTACTGATCAGCGATCCGGTCGCGCGCCGCACCTGGCTGATGGACGATGCCAACGCCGCCGTCACCCGCTCGCAATGCCCGACCCGCATCGGCGACGGCATGCCGCTCGGCCTGCTGTCTCCCGTCGGTGTTGTCCCGGTGCCGCCACTCACCGGCGGCAGCATCTGGGCCAAGGACGACTGGTTCAGCGTCTTCCTCGAGCGGATGGTGTCGCATGACGACTATTGCCTCACCGGCACCGACAGAGCCTGCCAGGTGATCATCGACACCATCGGCAACTGGGCCGATGCCGACGCGCTGAGGCTCAAGAACCCGCATGGCTACCTCGTGGATGCGGAAATTCCGCGTTGGATCGGCAACATGATCCTGCGCAAGATGATGGCCAGCTACATGATCGCCAAACCGATCACACCACCGGACGCCATCCGGGATGCCAGCATTCTCGACTGGTTCAAGCGCCGGATCGACGAGAACTACTTCATCATCCCGGAAGACAAGAAGCTCACCGACCCCGACAGCTGGCGACGCCAGAACCACGCCATGACCGCGGCACAGGTGCCGATGCTGTTCGGCATCCTGACCGGGGAGCGCTCGATGCTGCAGCCGGCACTGGATCTGCGCCGGGGTGTGCTGGAAGCGATGCGGGACGACGGCAGCATTCCGGCCGAAGCCCGTCGTGGCGCGCGCTGGTTCCAGTACAGCTCTACGGCGATCGGTCAGCTCGTGGCGGTCGGCGAGTGGGCGGCGGCGCAGGACATCGACGTCTATGCCGATGATGCTGACGAGAAGCGCACTGTGCAGAACGGAGTAAAATTCCTGCTCGATGGCCTCGAGGATTTCGACGTCGCCATTCCCTATGCCAGGGAAAATCACGGTCCCGGCGAAAGCAGCAATTACAGGATTCCCAATATCAGCGGCTGGTTGTTCGGCTGGATACCGGCCTATCGCGAACGCTTCGGCAACGACGCCAACATGCAGCGCCTCGCGACGCAGACGGTGGACGCGAACATGTGCAGCCCTGATGCGCTGAACGACAAGGAAAAGCTCCGCAACCCGGAGTTCTGCACGCGGGCCGACGCCAAGACGCTGACACTCGCCGATCTGACCCTGACGCAGTATCCGGAACCGAGTCACCACATGGGCTACCCGGCCGGGTGCATGCAAGGGTCGCTGGCCTGGAACGAACTGGTGGGACAGAAACTGACGCCCGAATGGCAACTGGCATCGCTGCCGTTTCCCGACATGTCGGAGGCCGTGCCCGGGCTGCCCAAGCCCAAGTTCCAGGTTCGTGGCTGGGAGAGCCAGTCGCTCGATGAGGGCACCAAGATCAACACCCTGCTCGGTGCCGATATTGTCGGGGCTCCGAACGGCGAAGGCTATGTGGGCTTCAGCGTCATCGGCACCTATGCGCCACGCTTCAAGAACTTCCTCATACTGAACCTGCAGATCGACTCCGAACTCAAGGAGTCGACAGCGGCGCTCAAGGAATGCGGCGTCAAGATCAAGACCATCGACGATGGCCGGAAGTTCCCGGTGCTGTCGTTCGTGCGCGAAGATGACACGCTGGTCATGAAGAATGCCGAGTGCGCGCTCGAAGCGCTGCCCAAGCCTGCGGCGCGCATGTCGCGCTTCATCCTGTCATCGATGCAGGACATCGCGATCGGCATGGTCGTGGACGGCAGTGTCAAGGCACTCACTTCGCCCTATCTGTCTGAGTTCATTACCCGTATCGCCATGGGCGAGATCAAGGTCGTCGGCCGGTAGGCCGGCGATGCTGACCGGCGTTCATGGCTATCGCCCGATGTCCGGCGCGCCGGCATTGGCGCCGAGATAGCGCTCCTCCCACCAGGTGAAGAAAAGGTCCCGCAACGCGGCGCCCTGGTCGTCGCCATAGAGCGGCAGGCGGGTGGCGTCGAACAGGGTCGCCTCCTCTTCGGTGAGCTCGATACTCAGTGTTTCGGTGCGGATCGGCACATTGGTGAACGACGCCACATAGGCCAGATCGCGGTAAAGTTCACGGTCGGGTTTTATTGTCGGCTGACGGAAGTTCGCTGGAGTCCGCTGACTGCGCAGCACCGGTGTCGGGGGCACGCCCGCCATGTCGGCATCGGTCGCCTCGAACACGGTGAGCCGGATCGGCTTCAGCGAAAAGTTCGAGGTCCGCATCACGTCGGCGCCGCAGACATTGGGCACCGCCAGCACGTCGGTCAGCGCCAGCAGGTCGACATGGTCGCCGGCCTTGCTCGACTGCCGGGTGATGGTGGCTTTGCCGTCTGTGCCGACCTCGGTGTTCATGAAGAAATTGAAGCTGTCATGCACGTCGTCCGGCGTCAGGCCGTATTCGCGCTGCGCCTCGGCCTGGATGTCGTGGCAGTTGGTGTGGTCGTGAAAGCCGTAGGCGCTTTCGTAGAGATAGGCCGAGCAGCGCGGGAACAGCACGTCGTTGCGCTTGACCGTATCCTTGAGGATGTAGAGCAGCGCCCGCTCGCGCGGCGGTTGGCTCCAGAGGAAGGTGCCTTCCGTCGGGTTGAAGCCATGCACGGTGCGGGTGCGGCCGCAATGCATGTACTCCTTGTAGTCGTGCAGGTTGAAGGCGTTGAAGTCGACGCATTGGCCGCCTTCCACCTGCTCGATGCGGAGGATCTGTCCGGCGAGAAGTTCGATGGCCTTGCCGGTGCCCGGCTCCAGCGTCAGCGTTTGCAGCACCTTTCTCATTTCGCCTTGGCTCCCTGTTCGCGGATGGCGAGCCTGACCAGCGATGCGCGATCGGGCGCGGCGCGTTTGGCGACCGTGCGGTCGATGAGTTCGAGCTGCTGCTGGTTGAGCGTGAGGGTGATGGTCCTGCCTGCCATCTCATGTCTCCAATCTTGGATACCAAAACTGTATACGTGATTGACGGATCGGCGATCCGATTTCTCGCATGTCTGGAATGCATTCCGCGCATAGCGGCGTCAAATGGCTGCAAGAGCTCATGAAATCATGCCTCTTCGCCGAAAATCATGCATACTTGTCATGACCAATCCCGTATGCATGAATGAGTACGACGAAACCCGAGGCTGCAATGTCCCGTCCCTCTCCCCGCATCGACATCGCTCATGAGGCGCTCAAGCAGGCGATCCTCGAGCGGGCTCTGCAGCCGGGGACGAAACTGCCCGAGGACGAGATCGGCGCGCATTTCGCCATGAGCCGCACACTGGTGCGAGCGGTGCTGGCCAAGCTCGCGACCGAAGGCCTGGTCGATGTGCGCCCCAAGCGCACCGCCACCGTGGCGCAGCCGACGCTGGCCGAGGCGCGCGATGTGTTCGAGGTCCGCCGCGCGCTGGAAGCCGAGGTCGTGCGCCTTGTGGTCAAGCGCTGGAAGCCGGCCTTCGGGGCAGAGCTCGAGGGGCTGGTGCGCGAGGAGGATGCGGCGCGGGCCCGGCACGAAGAGCATGCCGCCGGCCGCCTCGCCGGCGAGTTCCACATTCGTCTGGCCAAGCTCACCGGCAATGTGCTGCTCGAAAAATACATGTCCGAACTGGTGACCCGCTGCTCGCTGATCCTCGCCGTCTACGGGGCGCCGCATGGCCACGACCATGGCGAAAACGAGCATGTCGAGATCATCGCCGCGCTACGCGACGGCGATGCCGCCAAGGCGGTCGCCATCATGGACGAGCACATGAGCGAGGTGGAGCGTCGTGCTTTGCACGAGACCGACCCGGCCGAAAGCCCGGCGCTGGGCGATGTGCTGTCGCGCTATGCCGGCGCCATCACGTCGCGCGCGGCCGCCATTCCGCTCAAGAAGGCGCGCGGCAAATGAGCGGCCACATCCATTTCGATTTCGCCGATCTCACCGCCAAGGAGCGCTACAAGCTGCTCATCGGCACGGTGATCCCGCGGCCCATCGCTTTCATCACCACGGTGAGCAAGGACGGGCAGCGCAATGCCGGTCCGTTCAGCTTCTTCAACGTCCTCACCCACGATCCCGCCATCGTCGCCATCGGGGTCGAGAACTACGAAGACGGGCGGATGAAGGACACCTCGCGCAACATTCGCGACACCGAGGATTTCACCGTCCACATCGTCGACGACGCGCTGGCCGCGCAGATGGAAATCTGCGCCATCAAGTTCGGTCCAGGCGTCGACGAACTGGCGGAGGCCGGGCTCGAAACCGTGCCGGGCCAGGCGGTGAAATCGCCCCGCATCGTCACTGCGCCCGCCGCGCTCGAATGCCGCCGCTACATGACGCTCGAAGTGGGCAAGGCCCGCGAGATCATTCTCGGTCAGGTGCTGGGCATCCATATCCGGGCCGACCTCGTCGATCCGACCCGGCTGCATGTCGACCAGCATGGCATGGATGCAGTCGGCCGGCTCGGCGGCCACTCTTATGCGCGCACGCGCGACCAGTTCGATATCCGCACGCTGACCGTGCCGGAATGGGAACAGCAGAAGGCCGACAGCCAACGGGTTGATGGCCTTGTGACTGAAGCCGGCGCCGCCTGAAGCGCGCCGGACGACTAGCCGACTGACCCGATCGCCGCGCTGACCCGCGGCCGAGACGGAGAGCGCATCCCGCGTTCTCCGAACGATGAAACCTGGACGCCATGGGGGTGCAACCTATGTCCAAATTCTCGATGAACCGCCGGCATTTCCTCGGCTCCGCCGCCGCCGGCTCGCTGCTGCTCGCCAGCGGATTGAAGGTAGAGGCGGCCGAACCGCTGACCATCGGCATGATCTATGTCGGCCCGGTCGGCGACTTCGGCTGGAACCAGGCCCATGCCGTCGGCGCGGCCGCCCTGAAGGCCCTGCCCGACGTTACCGTGGTGGAAGAGGAAAACGTGCCCGAGACCGACGCCGTCGCGCAATCGATGGAGTCGATGATCAATCTCGATGGCGCCAAGCTCCTCTTCCCCACGTCGTTCGGCTACTTCGACCCGTTCATGAAGGAAGCGGCCGCCAAGCATCCCGATGTCGAGTTCCGCCACCCGACGGGCCTCTGGAACCCCGACAAGGACCCGATGAACCTGGGCGGCTATTTCTGCCACCTCGACCAGGGCCACTACATCAACGGCATCGCGGCGGGCCTGGCGACCAAATCGAACAAGATCGGGTTCATCGCCGCCAAGCCGATCAACCTGGTTCTCCGCAACGCCAACGCCTTCACCCTCGGCGTCAAGAAAGTGAACCCGAACGCCGAGATCCGGCTGATCTTCACCGGCGAGTGGAGCCTGCCGGTGCGCGAAGCCGAGGCCACCAACGCACTGGTCGATGCCGGCTGCGACGTCATCGCCTGCCACGTGGATAGCCCCAAGGTGGTCGTCGAGACGGCCGAAGCGCGCGGCGTCAAATCCTGCGGTCACAATGCCGATCAGGCTTCGCTGGCGCCCAAGGGCTTCATCACCGGCGCCGAGCTCAAGTGGGGCACGGTCTACACCGAATACGCCAAGCTGATTGCCGCTGGCGAGAAATTGCCGAACGTGAATGAAGGCGGCTACGACAAGGACATGGTCGCCTCCACCGCCTTCGGCGCCGGCGCAACCGAAGAAGGTATTGCCGCCGCATTGGCCGCCACTGAGGAATTGAAGGCCGGTGCGCCGATCTTCGTTGGCCCGATCAAGGACAATACCGGCAAGGTGGTGATCGAGGGCACGCTCGGGCTCTATGCCGGCGAACTTTGGGGCACCGACTACCTGATCGAAGGCATTGTCGGCTCGATCACCTGAGGGTACGGGCTGACCGGCCCGCGGGTCGGTCAGCCCAGTTCCAGCGTGGTGATGCCGAAGATCGCGTCGAGGGGCAGCGCCGGAGCCGGCCCCAGATACATGCGGGCGGTTTCGAAGGCCGGAGTGAAGCCGAGGCGGGTGACCATCTCCCGCCCTGCCATGTTGGGCTCGGGCACGTCGATGAATACCTGATCCTCACCGGCCGGCGTGACAAGCGTGGCCACGAGCGTCTCGGCAATGGCGGGCGTCTCGGCAAAGAGCGGCCCGATCTTCCACCCCGAGACACAACGGCGGATGGTGCCGTAGCCGCGCAACTGTCCATTCTCGAAATAGCCTTCGGTTTGTCGTGTCGGCGACGGTGCCAGCCACGCGCGCAGGAACGCTTCACGCGGCGCCGCGACATGCCGGGCATCGAATCCTGCGACAGCCGCAAAGTCGTCTGGCGTCACCGGCCGGACATAGCTGCGCGTGGCGACGAGGCCGCGCAGCGTGCCGCCCCAACGCGCGCTTTTGTGCGCCAGGGCAAAGCCCGACTTCCGGTAATTGTCCTGCTGCGCCGGCACCCCGTCGAGCCCGACGGTACGGCCGGCGGCGCTCACCATACCGGCGTTCCAGATGCGCTTGCCGAAGCCTTTGCCACGGTGCGCCGGATGCACGATGTAGAGGCCGAGAAAGGCGAAGCCGGCGCCGGATTTCACCACCGAGATGCAGCCGATCCGCACCGTGCCGGCCCAGCCCATCAGGAAGCCGGACGGGTCCTGCGCATGGAACGGGCCGGCATCATCGAGGCCGGGATTCCAGCCCTCGTCGCGCGCCCAGCCGAGCGCCACCTCGAGGTCGGCGCGGCTCATCTCTCTGATCTCGAAGTTCATGCCGCGACGATATGCCGGAACGGTCCCGATTGGGAGGTGCCCAACCGCATGCTGATGAGGCCCTCGGCAAGCTTGATCGCCGCCGCCACGCCATCGACCACCGGCACGTGGTGCCGGGCCGAAAGATCGGCGGCGAGGTCGGCCATGCCGGCGCAGCCGAGCACGATGGCGTCAGAATTGTCATGCAGCAGCGCCGAGGCGATCTCATCCGAAATCGTCTCGCGCGCGGTGGACCCCGGACGCTCCAGTTCCAGCACTGGCACGTTGCTGGCGCGCACCTTGCCGCAGCGGGCGGCAAGACCGTAGCGCATGATGTTTTCCTGGATCACCGGGATCGACACCGAGAGCGTCGTCACCACCGAGAACCGTTCGGCCACCAGCATGGCATAGTGGTAGGCGGCCTCGCCGATGCCGATCACCGGCACCCGGGTGCGTTTGCGCGCCTGATAGAGCCCGGTGTCATCGAAGCAGGCGATGATGATCGCGTCGAAGCCGTCCGCCCTGTCGATCTCTTCGAAGAGCCCCGGCAGTGCCGCCTCGCCATCTTCCGCGCCCTGGATCGAGGCAGGACCGGTGGCCGGATTGCGTGCCACGATCTCCGTCCCCGCCGACGCCACCAGCGTTGCCGCATGCCCGACCTTCTTGGTCATCGAAGCGGTGGTGTTGGGGTTGATGATGAGGATGCGCATCAGGCCTTGAGCCGCTTGCGGTTGATGAGCGCGATCAGCCCCACGGTGCCGCCGATGATCAGGAACGAGAACAGCGTCGTCACCGTGCCCAGCGCATAGAGCACCGGCGTCGTGACATTGGTGGTCATGCCGTAGATCTCGAGCGGCAGCGTGTTGAACGACCCCATGGTCAGCAGCGAGCGCGCGAACTCGTCATAGCTCAGCGAGAAGCCGAAGAGGCCGACGCCGATCAGGCTCGGCGCGATCATGGGCAGCAGCACATGCCAGAAGGTCTGCCATGGTGAAGCGCCGAGATCGCGCGCCGCTTCCTCGTAGCTCGGCGAGAAGCGGTTGAAGACCGCGAACATGATCAGCACGCCGAAGGGCAGCGTCCAGGTGAGATGCGCGCCATAGCCCGAGCCGAACCAGGCCGGCCGGATGCCGATCTGCTGGAACAGCACGCCGATGCCGAGCGACACGATGATCGAAGGCACCACGAGGCTGGCAATGGTGAGATAGAACAACGGCGTCGCGCCGACGAACTTGCGGCGGAAGGCCAGACCGGTGAGCAGCGCCACCAGCACCGTGACCGCCATCACACCCAGCCCCAGCATCAGCGAGCGCGAGAAGCTGGCGCCGAAATCGCCCACCGCCTGCTTTTCGAACAGGTTCTCGAACCAGCGCAGCGACACCCCGTTCAGCGGGAAGGTGAGACCGCCATTGGGTCCCTGGAAGCTGAGGATGAAGATGGCCGACATCGGGCCGTAAAGGAACAGCACGAAGAGTGCGAAGAAGGCGGCGAGGACGAAGAAGCCGAGGGTGCGTTTCTCGCCCATCTCATAGCTCCTTGCGAATGTCGACGATGCGGAGAATGCCGGCGACGAGCAGCAGCACGAGGACCAGCAGCACCACGGCATTGGCGGCAGCGCCCGGATATTGCAGCAGGCTCATCTGGTTCTTCATCATCAGCGCCACCGAGGCCGACTGCCCGCCGCTCATCACCTGCACGGTGGAGAAGTCCGCCATCACCAGCGTCACCACGAAGATGGTGCCGATCGCCATGCCGGGCTTGGCCAGCGGCAGGATGACGCTCCAGAGAATCTGGAAGGCATTGGCGCCGGCGTCGCGCGCCGCTTCGATCAGCGAGCGATCGATGCGCATCAGCGTGTTGAAGATCGGCGTCACCATGAACAGCGTGTAGAGGTGCACCATGGCGAGCACGACGGCGAAATCGGAGTAGAGCAGCCACTCGATCGGCTGCGGGATGATCCCCATCTGCACCAGCGTCGAGTTGACCAGCCCGTTGCGGCCCAGCACCGGGATCCACGAGATCATGCGGATGATGTTTGAGGTGAGGAACGGCACCGTGCAGATGAGGAACAGCACGGTCTGTGTGGTGGCGCTGCGCACGTAGAAGGCGAGGAAATAGGCGACCCAGAAGCCGATGAACAGCGTCAGCGCCCAGACGATCGCCGCGAATTTGAGGGTGTTGAGATAGGTCTTCCAGGTGACCCACGAGCCCAGCGTGTCGATGTAGTTGGTCCAGATGAAGTCCGGATACATGCGGGCGAAGTCATAATCCCAGAAGCTGACCACCACGAGGAAGAGGATCGGCAGCGCCAGGAAGAAGCCGAGGATCAGCCACAACGGCGTCGCCTGGATGTAGGAGGCGATGGCGCCGATGGAGAAGGGCACGCGCCGCGGCTTGGGGGCGGCGTTGGATATTCCTGCGGCACTTTCGGCAACGGCCATCTGTTTCCTCGCGTACCGGGGCCCACCCCCACCCACCGCCTACGGCGGTCCCCCCTCCCCACAAGGGGGAGGGAGAAGGAGGAGCCGGTGGCTCATCAGTTGGGATTTTTCTCCCCCTTGTGGGGAGGGGGGACCATGCGCAGCATGGTGGGTGGGGGTAGCCCCAGCCACCATGCCAGCCTTCATCAGGCCGCGATGAACTCGTTCCAGCGGGTGACCATGTAGCGGTCTTCGTCCATCACCGAGTTCCAGCAGGCGACGGCGCCCATGCGGGCTTCGAACGAGCCGCCGTCACGGACGGCGCCGGCCTTTTCCATCACCACGCCATCGGGCGAGAGGATGTCGCCCTGCGCGGCCTTGCCCTCGATCCAGAAGCCCCACTCGTCTTCGGACATGAATTTTTTCGCCGTATCCATGGCGGCGGAATAGTAGCCCTGCCGGTTTAGGTAGCCGCCGACCCAGCCGGACGTGTACCAGTTGATGTATTCGTAGGCCGCGTCGAGCTGCGCACCGGAGAGGTGCTTGGCGAGGCCGAGACCGCCGCCCCACGAGCGATAGCCTTCCTTGAGCGGCTGGTAGGTGCAGGCGATGCCCTTCGAACGCACCGCGGCGACGGCCGGCGACCACATCGACTGGATCACCACTTCGCCAGACGCCATCAGGTTGACGCTCTCGTCGAAGCTCTTCCAGAAGGCGCGGAACTGGCCGTCCTGCTTGGCCTTGATCAGGAAGTCGATCGTCTTGTCGATCTCTTCCTTGGTCATGTTGCCCTTGTCGGCATATTTGATGTTGCCCATCGCCTCCATGATCATGGCGGCATCCATGATGCCGATCGACGGGATGTTGAGGATCGAGGTCTTGCCCTTGAAGGCCGGGTCCATGATGTCGGCCCAGCTGGTGATGTCGCGGCCGACGAGATCCGGACGGATGCCCAGCGTGTCGGCGTTGTAGATCGTCGGCACCATGGTGAAGAGGCCGGTCTCGCCGGCTGCGAACGTGGTGGCGTCGGCGCTGTCGACATAGCCCACGGTATGCGGCGCGGTGCCCTGCGCGATGACGCTGTCGGGCGTCAGCTTGCCGTTTTTGAACAGCGGCACGATGGTGTCGTAGTACTTGAGCTTGCTCACATCCATCGGCTGGATGACGCCGGTCGGATAGACCTTCTTCAGGATCCAGTACTCGATGTCGGCGATGTCGTAGCTGTCGGGCTGCGTCACGGCGCGCTGCGCGGCGGCGTCGGAGTCGGTCGCCGTCATTTCGAGCGTGATGCCGAGGTCTGCCTTGCACTTCTCCGCGATGGCGTTGAGGTTCGACACACCGGTGCCGAACTGGCGCAGCGTGATGTTGGTCTGCGCCCACACAGTGGGGAACCCACCCAGCGCACCCGAACCGGCGGCGAGGCCGGCGAGCGCCGAGGCGCCCTTCAAGAGATTGCGCCGCGAAATGCCGGCAGCTTTGAGAGTCTCGTTGGTCCCGTTCATACGCTTCACCCCTGTTGTGAAAAGTCGGTTCAAGTCCCGAGACGGCCGAGGACGATGGCGTCCGCGGCGTCCCAATTGAGCGGCACGGCATCGCCGACCCTGACCGGTTTGGCGTCAAAGCTGCGGTCGGAGAGAATGGCCGTGAAATCCTCGATGCCGGCGCCATCCACCGAGAGCTTCACCGAGGCGCCGCGGTACTCGATGTTCGAGACCGTGCCGGTAAAGCCGAGGCCCTTGGTGCCGGGTTCGCCGATGCGCACGTGGTCGGTACGGATGGCGATGTCGATCGGGGCGCCGGTGTCTGGCGCCATGCCGGTGGCGGCGAAACTGCCGCCATTGGGTACGTCGAGCACGGCGAGGCCGTTGCTCGCCGCCGAAGCGCGACCGGAGACGACATTGTGGTCGCCCATGAAGCGGGCGACGAAGGCCGTGGCCGGGCGTTCGAACACTTCGCGCGGGGTCCCGGCCTGCTCGATCTTGCCGTTGTTCATGATGACGATGAGGTCGGCGAGGGCCATCGCCTCTTCCTGGCTGTGCGTCACATGCACGAAGCTGATGCCGAGCTGCGTCTGCAGCTTCTTCAGCTCAGCGCGCATCCGGATCTTGAGGAACGGATCGAGCGCCGACAGCGGCTCGTCGAGCAGCAGCGCTTCGGGGTCGGTGATGAGCGCGCGGGCCAGCGCCACACGCTGCTGCTGGCCACCCGAGAGCTGGGCCGGCCGACGCGTCGCATAGGCCTCCATCTGCATCAGCTTGAGCATGTCGAGCGCCTTGGCGCGGCGCTCGTCCTTGCCCACGCCCTTCATGCGCAGCGAGAAGGCGACGTTGTCGATGAGGTCGAGATGCGGGAACAGCGCATAGCTCTGGAACATCATCGCCGTGCCGCGCTTGGCCGGCGGCCAGTTGGTGACGATGACATTGCCCAGCGCGATATCGCCGTCGGAAGCCAGCTCGTGTCCTGCGATCATGCCCAGCGTCGAAGTCTTGCCGCAGCCCGAGGGTCCGAGCAGGCAGCAATAGGTGCCGGCCGGGATCCTCAGACTGATCGAATCGACGGCGACCGTCGTGCCGTAGCGCTTGGTCACTGAAGCGAGATCGATCTCGGCCGCTTTGGTCATGCACGCACCCCCGTTGGCAGGGATTGCAATGCATTGCCCGTGCCAAGTCGCGGCGACGAGCGTTAACGCTTTGTTTTCGTTTCAGCTTCCAGCGGCATCGCAATATGCCGATGCTTTGTGCATCTGCATCACATGCCTATGTTTTAGGCTGTTGTTCGCAAACGACGCAAAAATCGTATGCAATCTTGAGTCCGACATGTGCACATATGTCAGCTTACAATGACGGCAATTCCGGCTAAGGATGGCGTGGCATGGGGAAAGACATGAGCATTGCCGACTATTCCTTCGCGTCCATCAGTGGTGGCGAAGACCGCGCCCTGGCCATCCGCGAACAGTTGCGCGACGCCATCATCGATCGCCGCCTGGCCCCGGGCACAAAGCTGAGCGAGGCCGAGGTCGGCGCGCTGTTCGACGTCAGCCGCACCGTGGTGCGCGCCGCCCTGCAGATGCTCTCGTTCGAGGGGCTGGTGAAGGCCGAGCGCAACCGCGGCGCCTTCGTCGCCAACCCGACGCCCGAAGAGGCCCGCCAGGTCTTCGACTCGCGCCGCCTGATCGAGCCGGCCCTGGCGGTGGAAGCGGCGAGCCGCATCGGCCCGGCCGATATCGCCGGCTTCCGCCAGAGTCTCGCGGAGGAATCGCGGCTGATGAACCAGCGCGGCACCGGCGCACGCCGCGCGGAAATCCGCGCTTCGGGCGACTTCCACCTGCTGCTGGCCAAGGTTGCCGGCAACGCCATTCTCTACCGCTTCATGGAAGAGCTCGTGGCGCGCTCGTCGCTGGTGATCGCGCTTTACGGCCGCACCGGCGCCTCGAGCTGTGGACACAACGAACATGGCGACATCCTCGCCGCGCTGGAGCGCCATGACGCGCCGCAGGCCAGCCGCCTGCTGCTCCGCCATATCGACCACATCGAGGCCGACCTCGACCTGCGGGCGACCGAGGGCCTCGCCCTGCGCGACGCCCTGCACGGCGGCTGAGGCCCTGCCCTACCCCCGCTGCGTGCTGGATCTCACCTTGAGGTGGATGGGGAGATTGGCGACCGGCCGCGAGAGGGAGTTGTGGGCGAGCCGGGTCAGCATCATTTCGCCGGCCGCTTCGCCGGAATCGTAGGCCGAGATGTTGATGGTGGTCAGCGAGGGGCGCAGGTGGCGCGAGAAATCGAGGTCGCCGAAACCCGCAAGCGCGACATCGCCGGGAACATCGAGGCCGATGTGCTGCGCTTCCATCATGGCGCCGAAGGCGAGCACGTCCGAGCCATAAAAGATCGCGTCGCATCTGGGCTGTCGCTTGCGAATCTCGTGGATCGACGCGACACCGTCTTCGAAGGACTGGTTGCCTTCGATGGGGACGATCAGCGCCGGTTCCAGTCCGTGACGCTCCAGCCCGGCGCGGAAGCCGCGCAGTCGCTCGGCGCCATGGCCCAGAGTGTGCCCGCAAAAGGCGATGGTGCTGAAACCGCATTCGCCGAAATGCTCGCCCATCAGGCGGCCGGCCTCGAAGGACGAGGTCTGCACCAGGACGTCGACGGCGTGCGAGCGCTCGCCCACCTCCACCACCGGAATGTCGAAATCCATCAGCCGGCGCGATGTGTCCCGGCCGCACTCTACGCCGACCAGCACGATGCCCGCGGGACGGAACGGCACGATCGACTCGACGACGTCCGGGCTGAGGTCGTCGTCCCAGCCGGTCTGGATGAACATGAGATGGTAGCGGCTGCCGTCGAATGCATCGACCAGCCCCTGCAGCGTATTGGCCAGATGCGGGTTCTGCAGGTTGGGCACCAGCACGGTGATGATCGACGAACGCCCGGACTTGAGCGTCGAGGCGATGGTGTTCACCACATAGCCGGTGCGCCGCACCGCGGCAGTCACGATCTCGCGCGTTTCCGGCCGGACCTTGTGCGGGGCGCTGAGCGTGCGGGAGACGGTGATGGGCGAGACACCGGCCTCGCGCGCAACATCCTCCACACGCACGGTGCGGCGCTTCTTGACTGGCGGCTGCACGATCGCTCCCTTGAGGCGACCGGCGCGGCCGGTCGCTGAACCTTGCTTCTAGCTGAACCGGCCGGCAGGCGGCAAATGCCGGCGTCAGGCCGCGGGCTGGAGCTCCGCCAGCACATCGGCAAAGACCGGCTCGATATGCTTGCCCCAGGCGAGGAGGTCGGCATCCTTGCCGTAGCGCGGAATGAACTGCAGACCGAGCGGCAGGCCGTTGGCGGCAAAGCCCGCGGGGAAGACGAGGCTTCCGAGCCCGGCCAGCGACCAACTGCCGGTCATCTCGGTCCAGCCGGTGACGTGGTAGTTTTCGGGCGCCGCGCCATTGCTGCCCGGCAGCACCCAGAGGTCGATGCCGGCCTCGTCCATCAGCGCATGGATCTTGCGGCGATGCTCGGCCTGGAACTCGCGCGAGGCCGCATACTGCGCCTCGGTGACGGTCTGGCCGACGAGCAGGCTGTCGAGCGTCCGCTGCCGGTAGAGATGCTTGTGCGCTTCGAAGAACGGCGCGTGGAAGCGCATCATTTCATAGGGCAGCAGGATGCTGATGTTGCGGCTGACCTCGGCGAGATAGGCGCTCGAGAACGTCGGCACATGTTTGACGGTGAAGCCGGCGGCTTCGAGCATTTCGATCTGCTGGTCGAGGGCGATCGCCGCATCGGGATGCAGCGAGGCCATCTTGGCGTCAAACGGCAGGCCGAGCACGGGCCTGGAGAGGCCGGCGGTCGGGGTGACGCCGGCAAGCAGCTCGGCCGCCATGGTGATGCTCGGCAGGTCCTGCGCCAGGAAGCCCAGCGTGTCGACGGTGTCGGCCATGTAGACCACGCCGTCGGACGGGATGGTGTTCCAGCTCGGCTTCCAGCCCATGACGCCGCAGAACGAGGCCGGGCCGATGATCGAGCGGAAGGTCTGGGTGCCGATATGGATGGGCGAGATACCGGCCGCGGCAGCGGCGGCGGAACCGGCCGAACTGCCGCCCGGCGAGTGCTTGAGGTTGCGCGGATTGCGCGTCACCGGTGGCTCGGCATTGGCGAACTCGTCGGTCTCGGTCTTGCCCAGCACGATGCCGCCGAGCTCGCGGATGCGCTTGACCAGCGTACCCTCGGGCTTGGTGAGCGGCTCGGGCGGCAGGTAGGAACCGGCCCGGGTTTCCATGCCGTCGACATGCAGCAGGTCCTTGACGCCGACCGGGATGCCGTAGAGCGCCGGGCGAGTGGCGGGGTCGGGATACTTCTCGACCAGCGCCTTGGCCTCGGCGAGCAGCCGCTCGCGGCGGCCCGGCTCGGGCAGCAGCGCGCGGATCTCGTTGTCGGTGGCGTCGATGCGGCGGATGACCTCGGTGATGTAGTCGACGAGGTCGAGCTGGCCGCCTTTGAGCGCCGATGCGACCTCAGGCAGGGAGGCCCGGTGGAATTCCATGTCTAAAACCCTTGCTGCGAAGAAGGACGGCGCGCCGGGCGCCGCCGGTGGTCCAAAGATCAGGCGGCCTTGGCGGCCGTGAGGTTGGTGACGATGTCGGGCCAGATGTGCTTCCACGGCGCCGCGCGTTCGTAGGCGGCGGAGGCGCGCATCACCATGGCGTCGTCGAGGTGACGGCCGACGATCTGCAGGCCGACCGGCAGGCCGGCCTTGGTGAAGCCGGCGGGAATGCTGGCGGCCGGCTGGCCGGTCCAGTTGAAGACCGAGGTGAAGGGCGGGGTGTCGCCACGGCCGACCGGCTTGCCGTTGATCTCCGTCGGGCCGTAGACGCCGTGCGGGAACGCGGGAGCAGCGGTGACCGGCGTCAGCAGCAGGTCGTAGTTCTGCATGAAGCGCCACATGACGTTGACCGTCGCCTGGCGAACCTTGGCGGCCTCGGAAAAGTCCTCGGCGGTCCACTGGCGCTTCAGCCCGTCGATCAGGTGCGGCATGAACAGCAGGCCGTCGTCGAGGAACTTGCGCATGCCCACGAGGTCGGTATCGCGCATGACGATGGCCCAGAAGGCATCGCCCATCTCGGGCAGCTTGGGCGTGTCTTCGACCACTTCGCAGCCCAGATCATCGGCGAAGACTTTCGCGGCCTTGCGGGTGAGTTCCCTGGTCTCGTTGTCGACCGCCTCGTAGCCGAAGTCGGGGGAGTAGGCGATCTTCTTGCCCTTGAACTCTTCCTTGAGCACGCCGAGCCAATCGAAGTCCGGCGTCGGCAGCGAGTGACGGTCGCGCATGTCGGGCCCGACGACGACCTTGAGCAGCAACGCCGAGTCTTCAACCGTGCGGGTCATCGGGCCGATATGTTCGATGGTCTCCCAGCTCGACACGCCCGGATAACGCTCATCGCGGCAACCCGGATAAAGCGGCACGCGACCGAACGACGCCTTCATGCCGAAGAGGCCGTTGAGCGAAGACGGACCGCGCACCGAGCCACCACCGTCGGAGCCGAAGGTCAACGAGCCCATGCCGGTCGCAACTGCTGCGGCGCTGCCGGCGCTCGAACCGCCCGAACTCTTGGTCAGGTCCCAGGGATTGGATGTGGTCTCGGCGACGAGGTTCCAGCCGACGCCGCCATAGCCGAGTTCGGCGACATTGGTCTTGCCCAGCATCACCGCGCCGGCGGCCTTGGCGCGCTCGACGACGATGTCGTCTTCCTCCGGAACGAAGGTCTCGTAGGCCTTCGAGCCCGACATGGTGCGGATGCCCTTGGTGCAGATGAGATCCTTGATCGAGATCGGCACGCCATGCAGCGGACCGAGTTCGTCGCCGCGCATCACCGCATCCTCGGCACGCTTCGCGTCGGCGATGGCGATGTCCTCGGTCAGCGTGCAGAAGGCATGGAGCTGCGGCTCGAGTGCGTGGATGCGGTCAAGCACCGCGGCCGTCACTTCGACCGGCGAGGCTTCCCTGGACCGGATCAGCGCGGCCTGCTCGGCGCCCGACATGGCGCAAATATCGGTTTTGCTCTGGCTCATCTCAAAATGCTTTCGGGTTAATCGTGAAACTCAGGCGGCCTTGGCGACGATCTCGGGCCAGTACTGGCGCCACGGCGCGGCGCGCTCATAGGCACCGGCAGCGCGCATCACCATGGCGTCGTCGAGGTGGCGACCCACGATCTGCAGGCCGACCGGCAGGCCGGCCTTGGTAAAGCCGGCGGGAATGCTGGCAGCGGGCTGGCCAGTCCAGTTGAAGATGCCGGTAAAGGGCGGCATCTCACCCGGATCGATCGCGACGCCGTTGATCTCGGGCGGCATGTAATAGCCGTGCGGGATGGCGGCGTGGGCATTGGTCGGCGTCAGCAGCAGGTCGTAGTTCTGCATGAAGCGCCACATCGCGTTGACCGTGGCCTGCCGAACCTTGTTGGCCTCGGAGAAGTCCTCGGCGGTCCATTTGCGGCGCAGATTGTCGACCAGATGCGGGATCTGCAGCAGCCCCTTGGCGTCGAACTCGCGCAGGCCGTTGAGGTCGCTGTCGCGCATGATGACGGCCCAGAAGCTGTCGCCCTGCGGTGGCAGTTTGGGACTGTCCTCGACCACCTCGCAGCCGAGGTCTTCGAAGACGCGCGCCGCCTTGGCGGCCAGCTCGCGGACTTCGTTGTCGACCGCGCCGCCGCCGAAATCCGGCGTATACGCGATGCGCTTGCCCTTGAGCTCTTCCTTGATGACGCCGAGCCAGTCGAAATCGACCTGCGGCTTGGAATGCCGGTCGCGCATGTCCGGGCCGACCACCACCGAGAGCAGCAGCGCCGAGTCCTCGACCGTACGGGTCATCGGGCCGATATGCTCGATCGTCTCCCAGCTCGACACGCCCGGATAGCGGTCATCGCGGCAGCCGGGATAAAGCGGCACGCGGCCGAACGAGGCCTTCATGCCGAAGAGGCCGTTGTGGCCGCTGGGGCAGCGGATCGAGCCGCCGCCATCGGAGCCGAAGGTCAGCGCTCCCATGCCGGTGGCGACTGCCGCGGCGCTGCCGGCGCTGGAGCCGCCCGAGGTCTTGCCGACATCCCAGGGATTGTTGGTGACCGGCGCCACCATGTTCCAGCCGACAAGGCCATAGCCGAGCTCGGCCACATTGGTCTTGCCCAGCATGACGGCACCCGCCGCCTTCACCCGCTCGACCACGATATCGTCCTCGTCGGCGACGAAGTTCTCGTAGGCCTTCGATCCGGACATCGTCTTGATGCCCTTGGTGACGATCAGGTCCTTGATCGAGATCGGCACGCCGTGGAGGGCGCCGAGTTCGTCGCCGCGCATCACCGCATCCTCGGCACGCTTCGCGTCCGCGATGGCGATGTCTTCAGTCAACGTACAGAATGCGTTCAGGTATGGGTCGATTTTGTGAATTCGATCGAGTACGGCGGCGGTGACTTCGACCGGCGACGCCTCCTTGCTGCGGATCAGGGCGGCCTGTTCGGCCCCGGACATGCTGCAGATATCGGACTTGGACTGGCTCATAGTGCGTTGGCTCTGCTCTAGAATTTCTGCTGCATCTTGCGGATGCCCAGGTCGATGAGGAGGAAGGCGCTGATCAGGCTCATCACCGCCACGCCCGGGAAGAACGACACCCACCACTCCCCGCTGATGATGAAGCTGTTCCCCTCCGAGATCATCAGCCCCCACTCGGCGTCGGGCGGCTGCACGCCGAAACCGAGGAAGCTGAGGCCCGCCGTCACCATGATGGCGCCGGAGACGTCCGTGGCGATCAGCGTCATGATGTAGGGGACGCTGTTGGGCAGCAGGTGGAGGAAGACAATGCGCGGCGAGGAAAAGCCCATGGCGCGCGCCGCATCGGCGTAGGGCTTGTTCTTCTCGGTGAGGATCACCGCGCGGGTGGTGCGGGCGTAATAGGGCATGAAGACGATGGCGATCGACAGCACCAGGATCGCCGGCGACGGCTGGAAGGCCGCCGCCATGGCCAGCGCCAGCACGAAGCTCGGGAAGGCCGAGATGACGTCGGTGACGCCCATCAGCAGGTTGTCGAGCCATTCGGGCGACGTGCCGGCGATGGCGCCAAGGACAAGGCCCATGACGGTGGCGAGGATCACGCTCGTCATCGCCACGGCGATGTCGTAGCGGAAGCCGGCGGCGACGCGGACGAGGATATCGCGGCCGAGCGCATCGGTGCCGAACAGGTAGTCGAGCGAGGGCGGCAACAGTTTAGCGCCATAGACCACTTCGGTCGGCGAGCGCCCCACGATCAACGGCACCAGCACGGTGATCACCACCCAGGCGGCGATGATGGCAAGGCCGACCGTGAGGCTGATCGGCAGGCGCTTGCGACTGCGGCGCTTGGCCGGGGCGGCGGCAACGGCGACCTTTTCGGCGGCGACGGCGGGATTGTCGAGGACGGTCATGCTGCGGCCACCTTCACGCGGGGGTCGATCCAGAAATAGGCGATGTCGACGATGAGGTTCACCGCGAGGGTGAAGCCGGTGATGATCAGCACCACAGCCTGCAACGGTGCGAGATCGGCCACCTGCATGCTCTCCACGGCGTAGCGGGCAATGCCGGGCCAGGCGAACACGGTTTCGACCAGGATGGCGCCACCCAGCAGCAGACGCGACAGATGCGCCGTCATGGTGAGGACCGGGATCATGATGTTCTTGAGGGCAAAGCGGCCGACGATCTCGCGGCGGGGAATGCCGGCGGCGGTAGCGGCGCGAATGTGGTCGCTGCGAAGCTGCACGCCCATCACGTTATAGATCATCACTACCAGAGGTGCGGCGCTGACCAGCGTGAGGCAACCGACCGGCGCAACCAGCCGCCACACGACGCTGCCGAAGAGCTGGAAATTGCCGGCGATGAGGCTGTCGATGGTGTAGAGGCCGGTGACGTAAGGCGGCGCGATGTCGAGGATGCCGATACGGCCCGATGGCGGCGGCAGCCAGCCGAGCAGGAAGTAGCCGACGAAGATCGCCATCATCGCCAGCCAGAACACCGGAATGCCCATGCCAAGCAGCGCGTAGGTCTGGATGGCGCGATCGATCCAGCTCCCCGCCCAGGTGGCGGCGATGACGCCGAGCAGCACTGCGAACGGCACGGTCAGCACCAGCGTGATCAGCGCCAGCTCGATAGTCGCCGGGATGCGCTGGGCGAGGTCGAAGGTCACCGCATTGCCGGTCTTCCATGAATGGCCGAGGTCACCTTCGAGCAGGTTCTGCAGGTACATGCCGAACTGGACGTAGACCGGCTGGTCTATGCCCATCGACGCCTTCACCGCCGCGATGGTCTCGGGATCGACCGAGAGGCCGACGCGGGCGAGCGCGGCATTGCCGGGCACGGCCTGGGTCAGGAAGAAGATGACGATCAGCGCGCCGATGAGCGTCGGAATGGTCCAGACGATGCGGCGCAGGGCGTAGGTCAGCACGTCCATCTCAGGCGGCCTTCTCAGCGAGGGGAATGGAAAGCGGCCGGCCGATCTCGGGCACGGCATCGCGAAGGCTGCGCGCATAGTCGGTCTGCGGATCGGTGACGAACTGGTCGCGCTCGGTGACTTCGAGCAGTTGGCCCCGCTTCATCACCCCGATGCGATCGCACACCTGTCCCACCACCGACAGGTCGTGGGAAATGAAGATGTAGGTGAGGTTGAGCTGCTGCTTGAGGTCGACCAGCAGGTTGATGATCTGCGCCTGTACCGACACGTCGAGCGCCGAGGTCGGCTCGTCGAGGACAATGAGACGCGGCTGCAGCGCGAGCGCGCGAGCCAGACAGATGCGCTGGCGCTGGCCGCCGGAGAATTCCTTGGGCAGGCGGTTCTGCGTCGACGGCGACAGACCGACGATTTCGAGCAGCCGCGCGATCTCGTCGTCGAGCGCCTTGCCCGCCAGTTTGCGATGGATGCGGAGTGGCTCGGCCAGCGCCCGCCGGATGGTCATCGTGGGGTTCAGGGCGTTGAACGGGTCCTGGAACACCATCTGCATGCCAGCGCGCAGCTTGCGCAGCTGCACATTGGGAAGCGGCGCGATGTCGGTCCCTTCGAACATGATCTGCCCGTCGGTCGGCTGCTCGAGCCGCAGCAGCAGCCGCCCGAGCGTCGACTTGCCCGAGCCGGACTCGCCGATGAGCCCAAAGGCCTCTCCGGGCCGGATGTCGAACGACACGTTGTCGACGGCCTTGACCATGTGCGCCTTGCCGACGCTGCCGCCGGAGCGGAACACCTTGGTGACGCCGCGGACTTCGAGCACCGGCCGAACCGGCTGCAGTCCCTCGGGACGGAGTTCTGGAGTGGTCATGCGGGCTGGCCTTCGATGGGTGGCACATCCTGGGCGTAGTGGCAGCGCGCCATGTGGCGCAGCTCGACGCCGCGCAGTTCGGGCGGTCGTTCGGCGCAGTCGGGGCGCGCCAGGCTGCAGCGCGGATGGAAGCTGCAGCCGGTCGGCAGATCGGACAGCGGCGGCATGGTGCCGGGGATATTGGCGAGACGGGTGCGCGCCTGCCCCAGGCGCGGCAGCGCCATCACCAGAGCCCGCGTGTAGGGATGCTTGGGTCGGTGCACGATGGTGTCAACCAGCGCATCCTCCACCACCTGCCCCGCATACATGACGCAGACCCGGTCGCAGAGCTGCCAGACGGCGCCCAGATTGTGGGAGATGAAGAGGATAGCCATGCCGCGATCGCGGGCGATACGGCGGAGCAGCAACAGGATTTCGGCCTGCACGGTGACGTCGAGCGCCGAGGTAGGCTCGTCGGCCAGCAGCAGATCGGGCGAGCCGGCCAAGGCCAGCGCGATCATCACGCGCTGCGCCATGCCGCCCGAGAACTGGTGCGGATAGGAACTGAGCCGGTCCGCCGGATTGACGATCTTGACCTGGTCGAGCAGGTCGATTGCCCGGGCGCGGACATCGGCGGGCTTGAGCGGCGTGGGCGAATGCGCCCGGATCACCGATTCCAGTTGCTCGCCGACGGTAAAGACCGGATTGAGGTGGCGGATCGGATCCTGGAAGATCATGGCGATCCGCCCGCCCCGTACCTTCTGCATCTCGCCCGGCTTGAGGGCGAGGATGTCGCGACCGTCGAAACTGATCGCCCCGGACACGATCTCCACTGCGCCGGGAAGCAGACGCAGCATAGACAGGGCGGTCATGGTCTTGCCGCTGCCACTCTCGCCGACGAGACCAACGATCTCGCCGGGAGCAATGTCGAGGCTCACCCCACGCAGCAGCCCAGGTGCATCGGGCTCGCTGCCGAGATTGGCCCTGAGGTCTCGAACCGAGACCAGCGGAATGGTTTCGACGGTCGCATCCATTTGGCTAGGCCATCGTCAGGTTGTCGAAACGGATGACGGTGGCGTAGTCGGGATAGTAGGCGAAGCCGGTCACATTCTTGGTGTGCGCGACCACGGCCTTCACCGAGGTCGTGTAGACATGCGACACCTTGGCGGCCATTGCCTCCTGGAACTGCTTGAGCAGTGCGTGACGCTCGGGATCGTTCGGATCCATGTAGAGCATCTTGCGGCCGAGCGCTTCCTGCTCCGGATCGGCATAGCCGAAGAAGTTGGCGTAGCTTTCCGGGAAGAAGTTCCAGAGCGTCTGGTAGCCGGCATCGGGGATGAACGACAGGAAGCCCGACATGCCCATGGGCAGGGTCTTGGCCACCTGCGCGTCCGAATACTGCGCCGGCGTCTGCTTCTGGATGGTGATGGTGATGCCGATCTGGCTCAGCGCCTCGACAATCAACTGCGCAGTGCGCTCGGTGTTGATGTCCTGGTTGGACACGGCCAGCGACTGGGAGAAGCCATTCGGATAGGCCGAAGCCGCGAGGAATTCCTTGGCCTTGTCGAGGTTGTACTCATAGGGCCAGGTCGATGCATCGGCGCCGACCACCTTCTGGCCGAACGGCGTCTTGGCCTGCACCGCAAAGCCGTAATAGACGGTGTCGATGATGTCCTGGATCGGCAGCGCGCTGGCGATGGCTTTGCGCACATTGATGTCCTGGAATTCCGGCAGGCTCCAGTTGAGACCGAGATAGTCCCAGCCGTTCGACACCCATGACTCGACGGCGACATTGGGATCGTCCGGCGTGATGGTGGCGAGATCCTTGAACTCGAGGCCGGTGGCGAGATGGACTTCGCCGCGCTTGAGGAGCGAGAAGCGCACCGAGGCGTCGGGGATCATCGTGAAGACGATGCGCTCGATCGACGGCTTCGGACCCCACCATTCCGGGCGGTAGCTCAGCACCATCTGCTGGCCGGCGGTCCAAGCCTCGATCTTGTAGGGGCCCGATGGCGTGGCGTTGCGTTCGAGCCATTTGACGCCGAACGGATCCTCGGCGGTGGCGTGGCTCATGATCTCGTCGACATCGACCACGGCGAGCAGCGTGATGTAGTTGGCGCTGGCGCCCCACGGCACGGTGTCCACCAGCGTCATGATCACCTTGTTGCCGTCGAAGGTGACCGAGTCCGGACCGGCAAGGCCGTCGACCTTGGCCTGGCCGCCGCCGACCTCGTTGCGCTCGAGATACCACTTGAACGACTTGGCGATGGCTTCTGCAGAGATCGGATTGCCGCTGCCATAGGTCATGCCGTCGCGGATGGTCCAGGTGACCGTCTTCTTGTCTTCGCTGAGTTCCATCGACTCGGCGAGACGCATGACCAGCTTGTCCGGGTCATAGGTCATGAGCCCGTCTTCGCCTTCCATGATATCGAAGTCGCAGAGGGTGTCGTAGCAGCCGCGCACGGCGAGCCAGTTGAGGCCCGGGCCCCAGGTGTCGGGCTTGAGCGACGATGCGTCCTGATCGACGGCGACGATCAGCGTCTTGGGGCTTTGCGCGAGGGCAGAGGAATTGCCCAGCATCGTGAAGAGACCGGCGGCCGGACCGGCCGCGAGCGCCGCGGCGCCAACGCCGCCCATGAAGGTTCGGCGGCTGAGCTTCAGCTTGCTAGCGTTATCATCATTTGAGTTGGTCATCGGGATCGTTCCACCTTAATTCCTGATATTGCACACAGATTCCGTATCGACTGTCAGGATCGTCGATAGGTGATTGGTGTTAGCGTTGTCAGACGCCGGCCGAAAAATGACGGCCAGGATAGCCGTCGGCACCGCAACTGAAACTGCCACTCAAGAGATCGAAAGAGCCCTGCCACTTTGCCGGAGCGATGCGCACCGGGCGGCCGAGGACTGGAGAATCTGACGTCGTAAAGAAGCGATTGGCCATGGTCAGCTCGTTGGGATCGCTCCTCCCTGACGAAAACTAAATCACGACTCGAAACGACCAACAAGCCTCTTTTTGTGCATATTTTGGTACTGCCTATTTCGTATGCAAAATCTGCTTGGAGACAATCGCCTCTGCTCGTCACGCGCGGCGTGGCGGGAAGCAGCGTTGTACACAACGCGGTAGTAATCGCCTCTGGAGTGTGCATTTCTGTCGAATGATCAAATCGAGTTCACCGGCATGAATGAGCATATTCCCTCGACACTTTCGCCAACGGCAGCCGTTCGCCGCGCCTATCAGGTGCTGGCGGAATACGCCGACCCGGCGCTTTTCATCAGCGTGAAGTCAGAGGCCGATGCGCTGGCAGAAGCGGCGAAACTGGAGACAGCCGGCCCGGCCGGAAAGCCACTCTATGGCAAGCTCTTTGCGGTGAAGGACAATATCGATGTCGCCGGTCTGCCGACGACAGCCGCCTGCCCCACTTTCGAATACCGGCCGGCCGCGTCAGCCTTCGTGGTGGAGCGGCTGGTGGAAGCCGGTGCGATCGTGCTCGGCAAGACCAATCTCGACCAGTTCGCCACCGGCCTTGTCGGCGTGCGCTCACCTTATGGGGTGCCGCGCAATGCGCTGCGCGCCGACCTTATTCCGGGTGGGTCGAGCTCTGGATCGGCAGTGGCGGTTGCAGCGGGGATCGTCGACTTCTCGCTAGGCACCGACACGGCCGGCTCGGGTCGCATCCCGGCGGGCATGAACGGGATTGTCGGACTGAAACCATCGCTCGGTCTGCTCAGTGCGACCGGTATGGTTCCGGCCTGCCGCACGCTCGACACCATCTCGGTCTTCGCGCGCGACGTGAGCATGGCGGTCGCAGCGACGGCCGTGGCCGCCGGCTATGATGAGTCCGACGCCTATTCGCGTCCGCTGCGCATGCCGGCATTGACGGCCGCGCCAAAAGCATTTCGCGTCGGCGTGCCGAAGCCGGAGCAGCGCAAGTTCTTCGGCGACGTTGCGGCGGAAGCGGCCTACACGGCCGATATCGAGCGACTGAAGGCGCTCGGCGCGACCATCGTCGAACTCGATTTCGAGCCGCTGCATGCGGTGGCGCGGCTGCTCTATGAAGGCCCCTGGGTGGCTGAACGCTATGCGGCGACAAAGGCGCTAATCGAGACGCGGCCGGAGGCTTTCCATCCCGTGACGCTGAAGATCATCGGCGGCGCCAAAGGCCTCACTGCGGTCAGCGCCTTCGAGGCGATGTACCGGCTGGCGGACCTCAAGCGCGTCACTGCCCCGATCTTCGACCAGGTGGATGTGCTGGCGGTACCGACCGTGCCGCGCGCCTACACCGTGGCGGAAGTCGACGCCGAGCCGATCGCGCTCAACTCCAACCTCGGGACCTACACCAACTTCGTCAACCTGCTCGACATGGCGGCAATCGCCGTGCCCTCGGGCACGCGCAGCGACGGGTTGCCGTCGAGCCTCACCTTCATCGGCAAGGCAGGCACCGACGGCTCGCTCGCCAGCATCGCGGCCGCGGCGGAGGGCGCTCGGGTCCCCGGTCCCGTGCGCGCCGCCGATGGCCGCATCGAGATCGCCGCGGTGGGTGCGCATCTCACTGGCCTGCCGCTCAACAAGGAACTGGTGCAACTCGGTGGAACGCTGCTGCGCGAAACTACCACCACGCCGGACTACGCGCTTTACGCTTTGCCAAACACCACGCCGCCCAAGCCGGGCCTGCTGCGCGTGGCGAACGGCTCGCCGATCGCGGTAGAAATCTGGTCTCTCGACGCCAGGGGCTTCGGCGAATTCGTCAGCAGGATTCCCGCCCCGCTCGGCATCGGCACGCTGAACTTTGCCGACGGCACCAGCGCCAAGGGCTTCCTCGTGGAGGCCGAAGCGGTGAAGGGCGCCGAGGACATCTCCTCCTATGGCGGCTGGCGGGCCTACCTGGCGCGCTAGCGCCGCCCCAGCCGCTGCACGGCATCGCCCACGATGGAGATGTGGCTGCGCATCGCACCCTCGGCGGCATCGCGATCGCCACGCAGCACCGCTTCGACGATCAACCCATGCTCGGCATGCGACTTCAGCAATCGCCCCAGTTCGCCGAACTGCGCGCGGCGGAACGGCTGCAGCCGCTGCCGGGTGGAGCGGGTCATCTCGGCGAGATAGGCATTGTGTGCGCCATCATAGATGGCGGTGTGGAACGCATCATTGGCCTCGGCATAGCCGACCGCGTCGCCATCGCGCACCAGCGCCGACATCTGTTCATGCAGCGCGTCCAGCGCAGCGCGCTCGACCCGCGTCATGGCGACGGCCGAGAGACCGGCGCAGAGCGATTCGAGATAGCCCATCACCTCGAACATGCCGGCCAGCTGTTCGGCGTCGGGCTTGGCGACGAGCGCCTTGGCGTGCGGCTTCTGATCGATGAGGCCCGAGGCCGCGAGGAGGCGCAGCGCTTCGCGTACGGGCGTGCGGGAGACGGCGAACTCGGTGGCCAGCTGGGTTTCGTCGAGCGCGGTGCCCGGCGGCAGCGCGCCCGAAATGATACGGTCGGCTAGGCCGCGGCGAATTTCCTCGGCTGACGTCCGCTTGAGCACCTGCAGTCTCCCCAGCCGGTCTTCACGCCGGCCCGTCGATGATACTGACATGAGCCGCCACGATGCGCCAACCCTCCGGCATCCGCACCCAGCTCTGCATCTGCCGCCCCACCTTGCCGGCGACGCCCTCGCGCCGGAACAGGGTCGAGACGGTAGCGAAATCGTCGCCGAATGTCGTGACCACCGTGCGCATCAGCCGCCGGTCCGGACCGGCCAGCCGCCCCTGCCGGCGATGGGCGGCGATCTCGGTACTGCCATAGAGGTTCTCGGCCATGCCGTAACGCACCGTTTCCGGACGATCGAGAAAGTACATGTCGAGCACCGGCAGGTCGTATTCGACCAGCGCCCGCTCATAGTCGGCGAAGGCCGCTTCGATTTCGGCGACCACCGCCGGCCGGTTTATTTCCATCACGCGGTCCGCCGCGCCAGCATCTTGTCGCGCAGGCGGGTGAGGAACGGGATGGAGGTGAACTGGTCGGGCTGCACCCGGTCCCAGTCGACGCCCATCGGGCGTTTCGCCGTGTTGCCGGTGCGGATCAGTTCTTTCTCGGTGGCGACGAAATCGAGTGGCGAGTCGTGGCTCTGCATCGGCACGCGCGCATCATCGACGAGCTGGCTCGAATGCACGCTGGTGGCGATCGGCGTCTCGGCGGTGATGATGCCGAGTTCACGGAAGATCGCCGTTTCGAGATCGGCGAAGCCTGCGCCCTTCCCGGTTCGCCCGCCGGCGCGCGTGACCGCGACCGAGCCGCAGACGCAGAAATCGAGCGGCGCAACCTCATCGAACTCGATGCGGTCGCCGTGCTCGACAAAGCCCTGCGAGGTCGCGGCGAGCTCGAAGCTGATGCCCTTGGCCTTGAGCTTTTCCGGATCGAGCCGCAGGTAGGGGAACTCGGCGGTGAGATAGGGCACCGGCGCGAACACCATCTTGCCCTGGTAGAGCGCCCGCAGCCGGATCGGGATCTGCGGCGCATCGGGATTGGTCTTGATGGTCTTGGCGCGCTTCCATTCGTCGGTCTGCGCCAGATGCCAGGCGGCAACGTCGGCGCCGACGAAATTGGGGATCATGCTCCAGGCCGGCCCGACCGCCGTACCGGTCTGCTCCAGCGTCTGCCAGATTTCGTGGCGGATCACGTCCTTGTCGGGCGCGCGCCCGGCCCAGCGGCCCTGAAGACTCATCGTACTGCCTCCTGAAGTTTGCTGAGCGGGGTCACCCAGCCGACAATGCCGCCCTGCGCGGCGATCATCTCGATCGTCGCCGCCTTGAAGTGCGGAAAATAGCTTTCGGTCGCGTCCTCGATCAGCAGGCACTCATAGCCGCGATCGTTCGCCTCGCGCATCGAGGTCTGCACGCAGACTTCCGTGGTGACGCCGGCGAACACCAGATGAGTGATGCCGCGCGCCTGCAGCGTTTCGTGGATGCCAGTAGCCCAGAACATGCCCTTGCCGGGCTTGTCGATGACGATCTCGCCGTCGATGGGCGACAGGTCGTCTACGATCTGGTTGCCCGGCTCGCCGCGCACCAGCAGCCGCCCCATCGCGCCCGTTTCACCGATATGCAGTGTCGGATTGCCGCGCCGGATTTTCGATGGCGGACAATCGGAGAGATCGGGCAGATGCGCCTCGCGCGTATGCACCACCGTCCAGCCCTGTTGGCGGAACAGCGCGATCAGCGCCGCTGTCGTCGGCACGATCGCCTCGAGCCGGGCCACGTCATTGCCGAGGCTATCGCCGAAACCGCCCTTCTCGATGAAGTCGCGCTGCATGTCGATGATGACAAGCGCGGTACGCGCGGGGTCGAGCGGATAGGCGTAGGGCCGGGCCGAAACCGAAATCATCAATGGCCCGCCATGTGCTGGCCGATGGTGTTGCGATCCGTGTCCTCGATGGCCGAGACATAGTTGATCGTGCCGCCCGACATCACCGCCACGCGGTCCGCGAGTTCGAGGATCTCGTCCAGATCCTCGCTGACCAGCAGCACCGCCGCACCGCGATTGCGTTGCTCCATGATCTGGCTGCGGATCTCCGACACCGACGCGAAGTCGAGCCCGAAGCACGGATTGGCGACGATCAGCACATCGACATCGCCACTCAGTTCGCGGGCCAGAACGGCGCGCTGCACATTGCCCCCCGACAGCGTCTCGATCGGCGCGTCCGGTCCTTGCGTCTTGACCCGATATTTCGCGATGAGCTCCTTGGCCTTTTCGCGCATCGGTCCTGGCGACATCCACCAGCCGAGCTTGGCCACCGGCGGCTTGTCGAACGAGCGGAAGGCGATGTTCTCGGCCACGCTCATCTTGGGCACGGTGGCGTTCTTGAGCGGCTCCTCGGGCAGACCGAAGACCTTGTACTTGTCGAAGCTGCCACGCTTCGGCTCGAACCGTTCGCCATTGATGAAAATCGCGCCGTCTGCCATTGGCCGTTGCCCGGACAGCACTTCCATCAGCTGCGACTGGCCGTTGCCCGACACGCCGGCGATGCCGACGATCTCGCCGGCCTTGACCTTCAGGTTGACCGACTTGACCACCGAGGCGCCCTCGCCGTCTTCCGCGAAGATGCCGGCCAGTTCCAGCCGATCGGCACGCTCATTGTGCTTCTTGCGGCTGGCACGTTCGCGGATGGCGGTGTCGCCAATCATCATGCCGCTCATGTCGGGCACGCTCACCACCTTGGCGTCGCCCTCGCCGGTAAACTTGCCGCGCCGCAGCACCGTGAAATGGTCGCAGAAGGCTTTCACCTCGCGGAACTTGTGCGAGATCATCAGCACCGTGATCTCCTTGCGGTCGGCCATGCCGCCGAGGAGCCCCAGCATCTCGTCGGCCTCGCCCGGGGTGAGCACCGAAGTCGGCTCGTCGAGGATCATGAAGCGCTGGTCGAGATAGAGCAGCTTCAGGATCTCGAGTTTCTGCTTTTCGCCGGCCGAGAGCGACGACACCTGCGCGTTGAGCGGCACGCGAAACGGCATCTGCTCCATGAAAGCATCGAGCGCCTTGCGCTCCCTGGCCCAGTCGATAACCGAGGGCGCATCGGCCCGCGAGATGACGAGATTCTCGGCCGCGGTAAGGCACGGCACGAGGGTAAAATGCTGGTAGACCATGCCGATGCCGTTGGCGCGTGCATCGCGCGGGGTCTTGATGCTCACTTCCCTGCCGTCGAGCATCACCTGGCCCTTGTCGGGCGAGTAGAACCCCATGATGCATTTGACCAGCGTCGACTTGCCGGCACCGTTCTCGCCGAGCAACGCGTGGAACGAACCTGCCTCGACAGTGATCGACACATCGTCGAGCGCCACCAGCGGCCCGAAGATCTTGGTCATGCCCAAAGCCTGCAGCGAAGGCGCCCTGCCCTTCACCGCCGCCGACGGAACGGGAGCGGCCGCGTCCATCACAGCACCTCGATGAGGTCAGCAGATGTGGCAACTGCGCCGAACACGCCGCCCTGCATCTTGATCATGTCGATGGCGGCGAGGTGATTGTCGTACTTGGTCGCCGCGCAGCAATCTTCGAGCAGCACGCATTCGAAGCCGCGGTCGTTGGCCTCGCGCATTGTCGTATGCACGCAGACATCGGTAGTGATGCCGGTGAGCACGATGTTGCGGATGCCCTTGAGCCTCAGGATCAGCTCGAGGTCGGTCGAAGCGAACGAGCCCTTGCCCGGCTTGTCGATGATCGCCTCGCCCGGCTCCGGCGCCAGTTCGGGGATGATCTCCCAGCCCGGCTCGCCGCGCACGAGGATGCGCCCCTGCGGCCCCTGGTCGCCGATGCCCGCGCCGATGCGCTGGCTGCGCCAGCGCTTGTTGGCCGGCAGGTCCGAGAGGTCCGGCTTGTGCCCCTCGCGCGTGTGGATGATAGGAAATCCCTTGGCCCGGAACGCCGCGAACAGTTTCTTCAGCGGCTCGATCGGCGCTCGGGTGAGCGAAATGTCGTAGCCCATCGAGTCGACATAGCCGCCGACGCCACAGAAATCGGTCTGCATGTCGATGCAGATGAGCACCGTATTGTCCGGCCGCAGGTCGCCGTCATAGGGCCAGGCATAGGGCGTCGACACGATGGTCCTGCCACCCGCCACGAAGGCTCCGTCCACGCGTTCGTCGAGAAGGGTCACTCTGCGGCCTCCTGATAGCGCTCGCCATATTTGCGGGTGGGTTTGGCAAAGCCCGAGGGCGTGCCGTCGGTGACCTTGACGCTGTCCTCCCACGGCAGCCGGTAGGTGCCGGCGACCATGTCTTGCATGAAAGTGTAGGGGCAGTCCTGCGCGCCGCCGGCAACGGCGGTGAAGCCGCGATGGCCGAGCTGATAGATGTTGTTCTCGACGCCCCAGTTGGCGCGCGCCTCGCGCACGAGATCCGGCCGCACTTCCGCGGTGATGATCTCGTCGGCCCGACCGGTCGTCCCCTCGGCGATGATGGTGCCGTCGAAGTCAACGATCATGCCCTCGCCCATAGAGTCGAACGTGCCGTCCGATCCGCACATGCAGACATTGGCCGTGACCATCAGGTTGTGGAACGAATTGGCCTGATTGGTGAACCGCCACGCCTTGCGGATCGGCGCGGTGTAGCCGGCCGTGCGCAGCATGATTTCGGCGCCTTTGTAGGCCGCTTCGCGCGCCATTTCCGGGAACATGCCGTCGTGGCAGATGATGAGGCTGAGCTTGCAGCCCTTCGGCCCGGTGATCACCGGAATGCCGAGGTCGCCGGGTTCCCACGGCTCGACCGGCACCCAGGGATGCAGCTTGCGGTAGTAGAGCTGCAGCTCGCCCTGGTCATCGATGATGATGCCGGAATTGTACGGGTTGCCGCCCGGATTGTGCTCCATGATGGAGAAACAGCCCCAGATGGAATTGGCCTTGCAGGCCGCCTTGAACGCCGCGACTTCGGGGCCGTCGAAGCTGCACATGACGGCCGGATTGGTGTCCATCGAGAGGCCGTGCAGGGAGTATTCGGGGAACACCACGAGGTCCATGGTGCCCAGATTCCGGCGCGCTTTGCCGACCATGGCGACGATTTTCTCGGTCTGTGCCGCAAGATCGCCCGGAGTCTGAACGACAGGCAACTGAAGCTGAACGAGGCCGATGACCACGCCATTGTCGGATTTGTTGAGACCGCCGAGTCCGCTCATGGGCGCGCTCCTATTTGGTGATCGAGAGTTCGCCCGGCACATCCCGTGCCGCGCCTTTCGAGCCGGCGGAAATGATCATGATGATCAGCGTCAGGATGTAGGGGGCGGCGTTGAAGAAGTAGTAGCCCTGGGTAACGCCGATAGCCTGCAGCGCCGGGCCGATGGCGCCGGCCGCGCCGAAGAACAGGGCGGCCCAGATGGCGCGGATCGGATCCCAGCGCGCAAAGATCACCAGCGCCACCGCCATCAGGCCCTGACCAGACGACAGGCCCTGGTTCCAGTTGCCCGGATAGTAGAGCGACAGGAACGCCCCGCCGATGCCGGCGAGAAAGCCGCCGGCCGCGGTGGCGAGGAAGCGGACGAGATCGACCGACACGCCCATGGCTTTCGCCGAAGCGGCGCTGTCGCCGGTCATGCGGACGATCAGGCCCCACTTGGTGTTGCGGAACGCCCACCACATGAAGATGGCGAGCCCGATGCCGACGAAGAACAGCGGGTTGACCTGAAGTGCCTGCGCCAGCGCCGGATTGCCGGTCCAGTCGCCCAGCGGGATGGAGTCGAGCCGCGGCGCCTGCGGCTGGATGAAGGGCTTGCCGAAGAAGAAGGCGAGCCCGGTGCCGAAGCTCATCATGGCGATGCCGACGGCGATGTCGTTCACCTTGGGCAGCTTGCAGATGTAGCCGTGCAGCGCGCCGAGGAAGAGCCCCGAGCACCCCGCGGCGAGCACGCCCAGCCACGGGCTGTTGGTGAGATAGGCGGTGGCATAGGCCACCATGGCGCCGAGGACGAGATTGCCCTCGAGCCCCAGATTGATGCGCCCCGATTTCTCGGTCAGCGTTTCGCCGAGCGCGACGAACATGAAGGGCGTCGAGACGCGAATGGCGCCGCCCAGCATGGCGATCAGGACGGTGACGACGGCAGTGTCCATCAGGTGCGATCCCCCGTTGCCTTGACCTGGAAAATCTTGAAGCGGCCGTAGAAGGTGTCGCTGATCAGCAGCACCACGAAGAGCATGCCCTGGAGCACGAGGATCGTCGCATCGGGCATGCCCATGCGCCGCTGGATCACGCCGCCCGCAGCTGCCAGCGCGCCGAAGAGGATCGCCACCGGCACCACCGCCAGCGGGTTCTGTCGCGCCAGGAAGGCGACGAGAATGCCGGTGAAGCCATAGCCCGCCACCAGCGAGGCATTGGCCTGGCCGTGGATCGCCGCGACCTCGAAGAAGCCGGCGAGACCGGCGCAGGCGCCGGCGATCATGCAGCAGCTCACCATCAGCCAGCCAACCGGCAGGCCCTGTGCCTTGGCGGCGCGAAGATTGCCGCCGGTCATGCGGGCGGCAAAGCCGAAGGTGGTGCGGCTCATCAACACCCAGAGGATGATGGCGAGCGCGATGCCGGCAGCGAACCCCCAGTGGATGTCGGTGCCGGGCATGGAGCCGATGCGATAGGCGTCGCCGATCGGCATGGTCGACGGCTTGTTGGCCGAGGCCGGGTCGCGCAGCACACCCTCGACGAAGAAATTCATGATGGCGATGGCGATGTAGCTCAGCAGCAGCGAGGCGATCGTCTCGTTGACGCCGCGCGCATATTTGAGCCAGCCGGTGAGCCCGACCCAGAGCCCGCCGGTGACCACACCGGCCAGCGCCATGACCGGCAGCGTGACGAGCGGCGGCACGCCATTGCCCACCAGCGGAATGGCGATGGCGGCGGACGCAAAGCCGCCCAGCACCAGCGCGCCCTCGCCGCCGATCATGGTCAGCCCGATGCGCGCCGGAATGGCGAAGGCGAGGCCGGTGAGGATCAGCGGCGCTGCACGCTGCAGTGAATTCTGGATCGAGAAGGACGAGCCGAAACCACCGGTCCAGACCAACGAGTAGAAGGTCAGCGGGTCCTTGCCGATGATAAGCAGGAAGATCGAGAACAGCAGCGCCGAGGCGATCACCGCCAGCACCGGAATGGTCACCGCCTCGGCGAACCGCAATACCTGCAGGTTCGGCCCCGAGCTGGGTTTGACGGCGACGCTGTCGGCGGTCTGGACGGTCATGCTCTGCCGCACTCCATTTCAGAGGACCTCATCCTGAGCGTGTCGAAGGACGGGGTCCGCGCGCACCGCCCTCGTGGTTCGACAAGCTCACCATGAGGGCTCGACTGGGCTGGTGGCCGAGCGCACCCGGCCACCACCTTGGGTTGCAGCGCGAGGCGATGTGCACCCACCACCCCGCGCCGCAAGCTCGTCAGATTAGGTAATCGAACCCTGCACGCCCTCGAGCAGCCAGTTCATGCCGTCGAGATACGGGTCGTAATTGTCGTAGTCCTTGTCGACGACGACATTGCCGGCATTGTCCTTGAGGGTGCCCTTGTAGATCGGGGCGCCGCCCTTGAGCGCTTCGATGGCGGCGTCCGCCGCCTTGATGGCTTCGGGCGTGGCGCCCGCGCCGTAGGGGGTGTTGCGCAGCATGTCGTTGTTGTAGCCGCCCACCATGAAGTTCGGCGGCGTCTTCCCGGCGGCGACGTCGTCGGCATAGGCCTTGTAGATCGTCTCCCACTTGTATTCGGCGCCGGTGATGAAGCCCTTGGGCGCGAGCGGGGCCTGGCTGGCATTGTGGCCGGCAGTCTTGACGCCACGGCCCTCGGCCGTCTCGATCACGACCTTGGGGCTGTCCACATGGCAGGTGATGACTTCGCAGCCGGCATCGACCAGCGCATTGGTGGCTTCGGCCTCACGCACCGGGAGCGACCACTCGCCGGTGAAGATCACCTGCACCGTGGCGTTCGGGTTCACCGAGCGGGCGCCCAGCAGCACCGAGTTGATATTGGACAGCAACGAAGGGATCGGCTTGGCGGCGACGAAGCCGATCTTGCCGCCCGACGACAGGCCGGCGGCGACGCCGTCCACATAGTGAGCCTGGTTGAGATAGGGGAAGTAGGAACCGGCGTTCGGCGGATCGGTGTCCTTGTTCCAGAGCGGCGCGGCGTGGCGGAAGGTGACGTCCGGATACTTCTTGGCGAGGTCGACCACGAACGGATTGTAGTAGCCGAACGAGGTGGCAAGGATCAGATTGGCGCCATCGAGGTTGATCATCGACTCCATCGACTTGGCGACGGCATCGGTCTCGGGCACGTTCTCTTCTTCGACGACGGTGATGCCCGAAACGGCCTTCAGCGCCTCGACCGAGACGGCATGCGCCTGGTTCCAGCCGAAATCGTCCTTGGGGCCGACATAGACGATGCCCAGAATGACATTGGTTTGCGCCTTGGCGAGGCCAAAGGGCAGAGCCGACGCAGCGAGGCCGGCAGCACCGGCCCTCAGCAACGAGCGGCGAGAAAGCGAAAAGGTCATGACGTGGTTCCCTGAATTGCACCCATTCAGAGCCTGCCGACGTGACGCGGCCGCGCCCATGACAGGAACAATGCAAGCCACGTGCCACGACGGCGGGACGACACCACGATGAGATTCACGATGCAGAATCAGAAGCTTACGAAAACGTCGGCAGAATCCTGCTTGCCAGGCACCAAGGCTGGATGCTTAAAGAATCTACTGCATGATTTTGATTGCATATATTTTAGGCAAACAATGCCTCATTGCATACAATAAGTGGATGGACGTTAATGACTAGCGGCTGGACCCCAATCGCCCTTTCACGCGACGTCCCCATCGCGGTCACCCGCGCCGTGCTTGTCGACGGCAAGGAGCTGGTGATCTGGCGCGGCGACGGCGCCGCTCATGTCTGGGAAGACCGCTGCCCGCATCGCGGCATGCGGCTGAGCCTGGGCTTCGTGCGCGATAACTCGCTGAACTGTCTCTACCACGGCTGGCAGTACGGCTCCTCGTCGAGCTGCATCCGTATTCCCGCCCACCCCGATCTGCAGGTCGCCCCCACCATCAAGGCCAATGCCTACGAGAGTGCCGAGGCCGGCGGGCTCGTCTGGGTCCGCCTCGGCGGAACCGAGCCGCTGCCGACACTGACCGAGGACGTTACCCCGGTGCTGAGCTTTGCGGTCGAGGTCGATGGACTGGATTCGCCCAATCTCCCCATGCCGTTCGAGGGTGCGCAGCTGCATCTGCGCTGGCATCGCGCCGGCCTCGGTCGCATCATGGTGCATGCCGTGATGGCGGGCGACGCCAGCGTCACCCGCGCCGCCGCTTTCCTGCGCGGCATGCGCAACGAGATGGAACAGGGAGCCGCGGCATGACGCTGACCACCGACCAGGCCGCGCTGGACCAATGGTACGTGCTGGGCGCCCTGCGCGATTTCCCGAAAGGCGAAACCATCACCACCCGTCTCCTCGGTGGCGCCGTAACGGTGACCCATCGCGATGACGGCATGGAGGTCATCGGCGAAGGCCGTCCCCTTCCCGTGCGCACCGACTACCAGCATCTCTGGACCAGCTTCGGCTCCCCGGCTCGCGATATCTTCGCCATGCCCGAGGCCACCGAAGTCGATCGCCGCTGGATCTATTGCGGCGGCGTCCACGTGCGCGCCTCGGGCTTGCGGCTGATCGAGAACTTCCTCGATCTCGCGCACTTCCCCTATGTCCACACCGACATTCTCGGCAGCGAAGCCAAGCCCGAAGTGGCGAAATACGATGTCGAGCAGCGCCGCGATGTCGACGAGCTCTGGGCCACCAAATGCGAGTTCTTCCAGCCCAAGGCGGCCGCCGCTTCGGACGAAGGCCAGATCAGCCAGTACATGTATCGCGTCGTCTCGCCGTTCAACGTCATGCTCTACAAGACGCCGCCGACGGCGCCCAACCGCTGGGACGTGATCGCGCTCTTCGTGCAGCCGCTCGATGAAATCGAGAGCGTCGCGCACCCCTTCATGCTGGTGATCGACGACACCAGCACCGATGCCGAGATCATCCAGTTCCAGCAGATGATCTTCCTGCAGGACAAGATCGTGCTCGAGAACCAGCGCCCGCTGCTGTTGCCGCTGCAGCCCGGCAAGGAAACCCCGACCCGCGCCGACCTCTCGTCCGTGCTCTACCGGCGCTGGCTCAAGGAAAAGGCGCTGACCTTCGGGACGGAGCCGCGTGACGATGGGGTCGCTGCCCTTGCCTAAGCTCTACGACTACGTCCTCTCCGACGGCTGCTACAAAGTCCGGCTGATGCTGAACCTGCTCGGCGTCGGCTATACGACGCAGGCCGTCGATTTCTTCCCCGGCCGCGAGCACGAGAGCGAGGCCTTCCGCAAGCTCAACCCCGCCGGCACCCTGCCCGTGCTCGACGACGATGGCGTCATCCTCGCCGGCGCGGAAACCACGCTCGTCCATCTGGCCCGCAAGCATGATCCGGACTGGCTCGCGCCGACCAATCGGTGGCTCGATTTCGCCCGCACCGACATGGCCCCGCTGTCGCAGACCCGGCTCACCTCGCTGCTCGGCCTGCCCGGCGATCTCGCCGCCCTGCGCAAGGCCGGCCGCCGTGCTCTGCGTGATCTTGAAGACCATATCGGCGATCGACAGCTTGCAGGCTTCGACTGGGTCGAGGGCGAGCGCGCCAGCATCGCCGACATCGCGCTGTTCCCACATGTGGCGCTGAGCCACGATGCCGGCATCGGCCTCGAGGATTATCCGGCACTCAACCTCTGGCAGCGGCGCGTACGCAGACTGCCGCACTTCGTCGGCATGCCGGGCATCCCCGACTACTTCTGACGGATCACAAATCCGGCCGACATATCGGCCGGTTCGCCCACCGGGCGGACCTCGTCGATCAGCGCAT